>CEUA01463389.1_pt1 | contig 18464 bp, 13 predicted proteins | sample 361541 | NCBI WGS metagenome assembly CEUA01 (sample SAMEA2623079, study PRJEB7988) | marine metagenome | isolation source: saline water (ENVO:00002010), including
CTCACTAATATTAAACAATAAGAGCCTGCCATCGCTGGATACTGCTGCAACATACTGACCTTTCTCTCCTACAGGTTGTGCTAGGATGACTTCAGAATTTTTGGGAAGATTAAGAATAGCTTTTCCAGATTTATTCCTAGAATAAAGAGAGTTAAGCTCAACAACAAAACCATATCCAGCTGAAGATGCAACTAACCATTTATCATTTTCGTTTCCAAAAAACATAGATTTAAATGAAGCTCCATCATCTAATTTAAAACGACTAGCAACAGGCTCTCCTTGACCCCTTGCAGAAGGAAGTTTATGCGATAATAAACTATAAGCCTTGCCCTTGTTATCCATAAAAACTACTGTCTGGGTACTTCTACCAAATGAGCTTGTTAGGTATCTGTCATTTTGTCTATAGGTTAATTTATTTAAATCTATATCATGGCCTTTAGCTAATCTGACCCATCCATTCTTTGATAAAATGACAGTTACTGGATCATTCGAAACAAGTTTAGATTCATCTATTGCTTGAGCAGCTTCTCTTTCTACAAATAATGTTCTTCGGTTATCTCCATGCAGCTCAGCCATCTCAGATAATTCATCTTTAATTAGTGAACTAATTTTTGATTTTGATTTAAGAGTGCTATCTAATTTTATTTTTTCATCAGTTAGCTCTTCCATCTCAGTTTTAAGTTTTATCTCTTCTAGCTTTGCTAAGAATCTTAATTTTAAATCTAATATTGAATTGGCTTGAGTTTCACTTAATTTAAAACGCTTAATTAATTTTATTTTTGGGTCATCTTCTTTTCTAATAATAGCTATGACTTCATCTATATTTAAATAAGCAATTAACAAACCATCTAAAATATGTATTCTTTCTAGGACTTGCTCTAATCTATTCTTTATTCTTTTCTTAACTGTATTTGTTCTAAATATTAACCATTCTTCTAAAATATTTTTTAAGTTAAAAACTTTAGGGCGGCCATCTATCCCTATAACATTTATATTTACCCTTATAGATTTTTCTAAATCTGTTGTTGCAAAAAGATGGCTCATTAATGAAGATAAATCAACTCTATTTGATTTTGGTGTTAAAACTAATCTTGTTGGCGATTCATGATCTGACTCATCTCTTAAATCATCTAACATAGGAAGCTTTTTAGCTCTCATTTGAGCAGCTATTTGTTCAAGAATCTTCGCGCCAGAAATATGATAAGGAAGTTCTTCAATAATAATTTCATTATCATGAATTTGATATTTTGCCCTTAATCTCAAAACTCCAGAGCCATTTTTATATATATCTAATAATTCACTGTTAGAAGAAATAATCTCACCACCCGTTGGAAAATCAGGTCCTTTTATATGCTTCAATAGCTTGCCAAGAGTAACTGCTGGCTCATCAATAAGCCTAATTAGGGCTGAACATACTTCTTTAAGATTATGAGGTGGAATATCAGTAGACATTCCGACCGCTATCCCACTTACTCCATTTAGAAGTAAATTAGGTAATTGAGCAGGTAGCATTTTAGGCTCTTGCAAAGTGCCATCAAAGTTTTGACTCCATTCAACGGTTCCTAAATGAAGCTCTTCCAATAAAGTCTGAGTATATTTTGCTAACCTAGCCTCCGTATATCTCATCGCTGCAAAAGATTTTGGATCATCCTGAGATCCCCAATTTCCCTGGCCATCAATAATCGGATACCTATAACCAAAAGGTTGTGCCATGTTTACCATCGCCTCATAGCTTGCTGAATCACCATGAGGGTGGAACTTACCTATAACGTCTCCAATAGTTCTTGCTGATTTCTTAGGCTTAGAGGAGGCAGATAATCCTAAACCGCTCATTGCAAAAATAATCCTTCTTTGGACTGGTTTAAGTCCATCACCAATAAATGGGAGTGCTCTATCAAGAACTACATACATCGAATAATCCATGTAAGCTTTCTCTGTAAAAGTAGAAATTGGTACTTGCTCTATCCCTTCAAAATTAAGCTCTTGCTCTTTCATTGGCTCCTCTTCGTTATTTTTAAAAAATTATAAATTAGCTAGATTTCCTTTTTCTTCCAGCCACGCTCTTCTATCTGCTGACCTCTTCTTAGCAAGCAACATATCAAGAATTTTTTTCTCTTCTCCTAAATCATCAATTGTTAATTGAGTCAGTCTTCTAGTGTCAGCTGCCATTGTTGTCTCTCTTAATTGCAATGGATTCATCTCTCCTAATCCTTTAAACCTAGTAACAGATAATTTACCTTTTCTACCTTCAGTTTCAATTCGATCTAAAATCATAGCTCTTTCAGCATCATCTAATGCATAAAAAACCTCTTTACCAACATCAATTCTATATAAGGGTGGCATGGCAACATAAATATGACCAGAAGAAACAAGTGGCTGAAAATGTTTTAAGAAAAGGGCGCATAACAGGGTAGCTATATGAAGACCATCAGAATCAGCATCTGCTAAAATGCAAATTTTATTATATCTTAAGCCATCTAGATTACTTGATCCTGGCTCCACGCCCAGAGCTACACTAATGTCACTTACCTCTTGAGAATTTAAAATACTATTTGACTCTAACTCCCAAGTATTAAGAATTTTGCCTCTTAATGGCATCACTGCCTGAAACTCTCTATTTCTTGCTTGCTTTGCAGAGCCTCCTGCAGAGTCGCCCTCAACTAAGAATAATTCTGTAAGTGATGTTTCCTGACTTGTACAATCTGATAATTTACCAGGCAAAGCTGGGCCTGAAGTTATTTTTTTTCTAATAACTTTTTTACTATTCTTAATTCGAGCCTGAGCTTTTTCAATTACTAACTGAGATATCTCCTCGCCTGAAGCTTGATTTTGATTTAACCACAAAGAAAAGGAGTCCTTAGAAATGCTAGCCATAAAGCCTGCACACTCTCTTGAACTAAGTCTTTCCTTTGTTTGTCCAGAAAATTGAGGATCAATCATCTTAACGGATAATATAAACGATACGTCCTCCCATACATCTTCGGGAGATATTTTTAAACCTCTAGGTATTAAATTTTTAATATTACAAAAATCTCTTAGAGCTTCTGTGATGCCAGATCTTAATCCATTAACATGGGTACCACCTTGTAAAGTTGGCACTAGATTGACATAGCTTTCGCTCAAAGAATTCATACCCTCCCTATTCCATACTAAAGACCATTCTGCAGCCTCTCTCTTTGCTTGAAATGATCCTGATATTGGATCCTTTGGTAAATAAATAGAATCTTTCAAAGAACTAATCAAATAATCCTCAAGGCCTGATTGGTATTGCCAATTTTCATTAAATTTAGGACTTTCTGAATTTAACGATACATTTAGTCCTGGGCATAATACTGCCTTAGCTCTCAAATTATGTTTTAGATTGTTTATTGAAAAAGAGGGGTTATCAAAAAAATCTGGATTAGGCCAAAATCGAATCGTTGTACCAGATTTATTTTTTCCAATCTTACCAATAACTTCTAGCTTTCCTCGAGGCTTGCCATCAACATAGCTTTGGTTATACTCTTTGCCATCTCTTTTTACCCATATCTCTAAATTGCTTGATAAAGCATTGACAACAGAAACTCCTACACCGTGAAGACCTCCAGAAAACTGATAATTATTTTCAGTAAATTTAGCACCAGCATGTAGCTTAGTTAAAATTAACTCAACACCAGATATTTTTTCTTTCGGATGTATGTCTACTGGCATTCCTCTGCCATCATCAGCAACTTCAAGTGAGCCGTCTTTATGTATCTTAACCTTTATTGATTTTGCATGTCCTTCAATAGCTTCATCCACACTATTATCAATAACTTCATGAGCAAGATGATTAGGGCGTGTAGTATCAGTATACATACCGGGCCGTTTTCTAACAGGATCTAAACCAGTTAGAACTTCAATATCAGCTGCAACGTAATTCTTACTCATGACTCGATTTTAATCAAAATAGATGATTAGCCCAAGAAGAAAAACAAACTAAAAATTAAATTAAGAAAATATCTAATCTAAATCTTGTATTAGTGACTCATGGACTGACAGTGGGATGGTCTTATTTTGGAATTCATAGCTGGGACGGTCTATGCCAAAAGCTATTGCCGCGCCATTTTTTATTAAAGATAAGATATTTTCATCAAACTCAAATCCTAGGAGCATGGTAATTAAAGGAATTGCTAATTTAATTAATTCTAATTTGCCAAATACTGTAAAATTGATCTAAGCTAAGCGTTCTTGGTATCAATAAATTAGAGCTATGGACAAAGAAAATAATAAAATTCAGGTTGAGAAATTAGAAGAATCTCTAGAAGGTCTTGAATCCCTAGTAAAGCGTCTAGAATCAGATGAATTGCCTTTGGCTGAAGCATTGAAAGAATTTGAAAGAGGTATAAAGCTTACTAGAGAGTGCCAAAAAGCTCTAAAAGAGGCTGAACAAAAAGTAGAGATCCTAATAAAAAAAACTGATAGCGAAGATATACAAGAATTCCACCTAGAAGAAGAATAAAGTTACTTTTAGTTTTATTAATCTGCGCCTATCAGAAGTGTTTGTACCCATTACCACTATAAATATAAGGCTTATTTTTATATAGAATTTTTACTTCACTTCCTGTCATTAATTGGCCAATTCTAGTGAAAGGAGTCTTAAGCTTCCTAGATACTTTATCTAAATCCTTCCTGTTAGACTTTGGCGCTGAAAAACATACCTCATAATCATCGCCGCCACTAAGAGCAAAATGAATGGCATCATTTGATGAGTATGATATAGATAATTCTTTAGATAATGGCAATAGATCAATACTAATTTCAGCACCACAGCTGCTAGAATTACATAGATGACTTAAATCTGATACAAGGCCATCTGAAATATCTATAGCAGAATTAGCAAATAAAGAAATCTCATTACACTCGATAATTCGAGGCGAGGGATAATAAAATCTATTTACTAAAAAACTATATGCTTCATTATCTAGTAAAGGCTTTTTATTGAGTATGTCTAACCCCGCAGAAGCATCGCCAATACTTCCGGTAATATAAAGATCATCCCCTATATTGCCACCGCTTCTTAAAAGTGGTTTTCTATTAAGCTGTCCAATTAAATGAACTGTTACACTCAAATCTCCCTTATTAGTATCTCCACCAATAAGTGAAACTTTATATTGGTCAGCTAACTTAAAGAAGCCTTTAGAAAAACCTGAAATCCATTCCTCATTAGCCTGAGGAAAGGATATAGATATAGTGCACCACTTTGGTATAGCGCCCATGGATGCAATATCACTTAAATTAATTGCTAAAGCTCTTGAGCCTACTGCCTCTGCTGGTGTGTCTTTTGGAAAATGCACTCCTTCAATAAGAGTATCAGTAGTAATTACTAAAGACTTATTAGAATTAATAATAGCGGCATCATCACCTATTCCTTGCAAGATATCTTTATCTAAGGAATTTTTAGTAAAATATTTTTTAATTATCTCAAATTCATTACAATTCATTTAAATTTTTACCAAACTAATATTAATCTGAATTATTTTCTCAGATCTACCTTATCTAAAACTGCGTTAATAAATTTATAAGAATCCTCTACTCCATATTTCTTCGCTAGCTCTATTGCTTCATTAATAATTACTTTTGTAGGTATATCATTCTTAGTCTTCAGCTCCTCAAGACCAATAAATAGAATTGCTTTGCCAACAAAATCAATATTTCTAATATCACGACTAGCATTTTCTGAAATTAAGCTATTTAGATCATCCTGATCTTTAATAATAGAAGTCAAAAGATCATCAAAATACTCTTGATCTATATCTATATACTCTGGATTATTCTTAAATTGATCTATTAAAAAATCAAAAGAGCAATCAACAATTAACCACTGATAAATTGCCTTTACCAGAAGTTCTCTTGCTGCACTTCTTGAATGAGTCTTATTAGAGCTCTTTTGAACTAGCATAGTCCCCCTTACAATATTACTAGACTAGCTATCTAACTTACTGAGGACAGATATCATCTCTAAGGTGCTTATAGCAGCTTCTGAGCCCTTGTTGCCAGCTTTACTTCCAGCCCTATGAGTTGCTTGCTCTACATTGTCTACCGTCAACAACCCAAAACCAATAGGAATTTCAAATTCTCTCATAACTGATGCTATTCCAGAACTGGCTTCCCCTGCAACATAATCAAAATGGTTAGTCTCTCCTCTTATAACACAACCAAGAGCAACCAACCCATCGAAACGCCTAGATGCAGCTAACTTTTTTAAAGCTAGTGGAGTTTCGTAGGCTCCAGGTACCCAAACAACTTGAATATCATTTAGATCTACACTATGCGATATTAAAGAATCAATAGCTCCAGACAAAAGCTTATCTACAATAAAATCATTAAACTTAGAAGCCACTATCCCAATACGAAGGTTCCTTTTGCTAAAATCTCCACTAATAATTTTTACTTTCTTTTCCATATTTCTACCTATTTAAATATTAGACAGAAGAGATATATTCATCAACTTCTAAACCAAATCCTGATAAGCCATGCATTTGTTTTGGTGAGCTGAGAACCCTCATTCTTTTTACCCCTAAAGATCTTAATATCTGAGCACCAATTCCATACTGTCTCAACTCCCTGGAGTTTTTTTGATCATCAATAATATCTTCTTTTTTGTTCTTCAATGAAGACATGAACTCAATAAGCTCTCTAGGATCTTCTTCTTGACGTAATATTACAATTATTCCACTTTCCTCTTCTGAAATTCTTTTTATTGCATCATTAAGTGGCCAACCAAGCCTTTTATCTTTAATACCCACTACATCACTTAATGTATTTTGAAGATGAACTCTCACCATAACTGATGAACTAGAGTTAATACTTCCTTTAATTAAAGCTAAGTGTACTGATCTATTAACATGGTCCTCAAATGAAACCATCTTAAATTTACCAAACTCAGTTTCAACATCAATTTCTGAGATTGCCTCTACTGACTGCTCATTTTTAAGTCTATAACTTATAAGGTCAGCTATTGTTCCAATCTTAAGACCATGCTTCTTAGCAAAAGAAATAAGGTCATCCTTTCTCGCCATCGTTCCATCATTATTTAGAATCTCTACAATAACGGCAGATGGCTCTAACCCTGCAAGCCGCACTAAATCACATCCTGCCTCTGTATGTCCTGCTCGAGTTAAAACACCTCCTGGTTGAGACATCACAGGAAAAATATGCCCCGGTTGTCTTAAATCTTCTGGTCTTGCATTTGGAGCTACTGCTGCTCTAACTGTTCTAGCCCTATCATGAGCTGAAATTCCAGTAGTAATACCTTGAGCTGCCTCGACCGAAACAGTAAAATTAGTAGAAAGGTTATTATTATTACTCGAGACCATTAATGGCAGTCTTAATTGTTCACATCTAGATCGGGTTAAAGTCAAGCATATCAGCCCCCTACCGTAATGAGTCATAAAGTTAATATCTTCAGCAGAGATTTTAGAAGATGCCATAACCAAGTCACCTTCATTCTCTCTATCCTCGTCATCTAAAATAACGACCATGCGTCCATCACGAAGATCATCAATAATATCAGAGATACTATTAAGACTAGGTAAGGTGTTTGTTGATTTAATCTGTGTAACCATTTCTTTTTAACTCTTTTAAATCCATACTATCAAACCTACTAGATAACTGTTTTTCTATATACCTTGCTATAACATCAATTTCTATATTCACCTTATCACCAACTAAATAATCACTCATAATAGTATTCTTCATTGTATAAGGCACTATATTAAGATCAAAAATATTTTTAACAACAGAATTAACTGTCAAGCTTACTCCATCAACACCTACTGACCCTTTTCTAACTATATAAGGCATCATAAATGGAAGTGTCTCTATAGTAATTATCGATGAGCTCCCTTTAGATTTTATACTGTTTATTACAGCAACTCCATCTACATGGCCTAAGAGAAAATGACCATCCAAGGAATCTCCAAGTCTTATTGATGGCTCAATATTAACTTTATCACCAATACAAATATTAGAAAAAGTACTAACTTTATTTGTTTCACTTGATATATCTGCTGAAAAGCTTAAACCCTGAATATCAACAACTGTCAAACAAACTCCATTAATAGAAATGCTATCACCTATCTTAAAATTAAAGCCTTCAATATTCTTGTAGCTAAAAACAATCTTCTTGTCTCTAGAGTCTTGAGTAATTCTTAAAACCTCTCCAACTCCCTTAACTATGCCGCTAAACATCTTTGTTCCTACTTAAGGTAAAACGAATATCTTCATCAAAATTTTTAATTTCTGTAAATGCAAAATTATGCCTATCTTTTAAGTCATAAGCTTCTGGTAATGCAAACATGCTTGCTCCAATAGAACCGACTATTTTTGGTGATACATAAATTATTAATTCATCAATCAAACCTAATTCCAATAAGATACCATTTAATTTAGAGCCAGCCTCAACTAATACTTCATTAACTTCTAATTCTGAAAGCCTATTTAGAACTTCATTTATATCACAATGCCGATCTCCATTAACTATCTCTATTTGAGATCTATCTATTATTTTTTTTGAAATATTTTTTAACTCTTTTTTATTAGAAAATATTATTATATCGCCTGGAATAGATAAACATTTCGCAGAATCAGGAATTGAAACTTCTGAATCTAAAATAACTCTAATAGGTTGATTTATTTCTACTGAATCTTCTAGCCTTGCGTTTAATGAAGGGTTGTCTGCAAATATTGTCGAACTTCCTGTCATTATTGCACTAGAACGCGCCCTCCATCTATGAACATCCAATCTTGAAGAATCTCCACTAATCCACTGACTAACACCATTATTAAGAGCTGTTTTACCATCTAGGCTTATAGCTAGTTTACTCCTAACAAAAGGCGTGTCTGACAGCATTCTTTTAAAAAATCCATTATTTAAATCTTTCGATTGATTAGCCAAAATACCTAATTCAACTATAATCCCTGCTTGTCTCAACTCTTCAATGCCTTTACCTGACACCTTTGGATTTGGATCTTCAATAGAGCACACAACCTTTGTAATACCAGATTGAATTATTGCCTTGGTACAAGGGTTAGTTTTTCCTTTAAAACAACATGGCTCTAGAGTTACGTAAAGAGTTGCACCTATCGCAGCCTCTCTAGCTTGCTCTAAAGCTACTATCTCAGCATGAGCTCCTCCTGATCTTTTATGGAAACCCTCACCAATAATTTTATTTTCTTTAACTACTAAGCTGCCTACTCTAGGATTTGGATCAGAAGTAAACAGGCCTAACTTTGCTAATTCAAGGGATTTTTTTATATAATCAATATCGGAATCTTTAGTCACTTATTTTCCTCTTTATTAAATAGAGACATCTGCTCTTTATCTAATGGAGAGTCTGACATTTCTTGTAATTTTTTAATCTCATCCTGAAATTCTGTAATATCTTGAAAGCTCCTATAAACAGATGCAAAACGAACATAGGCTACAGGATCAAGAACATGAAGCTCCTCCATAATCATATCTCCAAGAAGCTTTGCTTTAACTTCTCTTTCTCCTAACGTTTGAATACGATGAAGAATTCTGTCAATACTCTTTTCAACATCTTCACTTTTAACTGGACGCTTCTCAAGAGATTTTAAAATCCCAGCACGTAATTTATTCTCATCAAATGGCTCTCTCCTTGAATCTTGTTTGATAACATTTGGCATTACCAACGAAGCAGCTTCAAATGACGTATATCTCTCCAGGCAAGATAAACACTCTCGCCTTCTTCTAACTTGGTGACCTTCTGAAGCTAAGCGGGAGTCAATTACTTTTGTTTCACTATGGTTACAAAAAGGGCAATACATGGATGCTCCTACCGACTATTGTCAGAGCTGATAAACAGGAAAAAGATCACAAATATCTTTTGCATTTTTCTTAACAGATACAATAGTATCCTGTAAATTATTATCAGAGCTTAAACAGTCAAGAATATCGGCAATCCAGTTAGATAGTTGCATTGTTTCTTTTGTCTTAAATCCCCTAGTAGTAATAGCCGGAGTTCCTATTCTTAGCCCACTTGTCACTCTAGGAGGTCGAGGGTCATTTGGAACCGAATTCTTATTAACAGTAATATTTGCTTGGCTTAACGCAGTTTCAGCATCTTGTCCTGTGACTTCTTGCTTGATAAGATCAACTAAAATTAGATGGTTATCAGTTCCTCCAGAAACAACCTTATAACCTCTTTCAATCATAACCTCTGCCATACATCTTGAATTGTTAAGAACTTGAGCTTGATATTCTTTAAAGCCAGGCTCTAGCGCTTCTGCTAAAGCTACTGCTTTTGCAGCTATAACATGCATTAAAGGGCCTCCCTGTGTTCCAGGAAATACTAGCGAATTAAATTTTTTAGTAAGCTCAGGGTTTTCCTTAGCAAGGATTAGTCCGCCTCTTGGTCCACGTAAAGTTTTATGTGTAGTTGTAGTAGTAACATCTGCAATATTAATTGGGCTTGGGTATAAGCCGGTAGCTACTAATCCTGCAACATGGGCCATATCGACATGTAAAAATGCTCCTACTGAATCTGCTATTTCCCTAAAGCGTTGCCAATCTACAACTCTAGAATAAGCTGAGAAACCAGCAATAATAACTTTTGGACAATGCTGTTCAGCTAAAGCGGCAACACTATCATAATCTATCTGGCCAGTTGCATCAGTTATGCCATACTGGATAGGATTAAAAATCTTACCTGAATAATTTACTTTGGATCCATGAGTCAGATGACCTCCGTGAGAAAGATCCATTCCTAAAACTGTATCTCCTGGTTGCATCATAGCAAGGTGAACAGCTGTATTTGCTTGCGATCCTGAATGTGGCTGAACATTAACATATTGCGCATCGAAAAGCTTCTTTGCTCTCTCAATTGCTAATTCTTCTGCGATATCAACAAATTCACATCCTCCGTAATACCTCTTACCTGGATAACCCTCAGCATATTTATTTGTTAGAACAGACCCTTGAGCTTCTAGCACTCTTGGGCTAGCATAATTTTCTGATGCAATAAGCTCAATATGCTCTTCCTGCCTCTTTTCTTCATTCTTAATTGCTGTATATAATTGATCATCAAAACCCTTTATGCGGTATTCTTTATCAAACATTGAATTTATCCTAAAGTTACAATTTTATAAAATAGCATAGAAAAATAAGGTTTAGCTAAATGGCACAATATATTTACACTACAAACCAACTATCCAAACTCATTCCTCCTAACAAGCATATTTTACGTGATATTAGCTTAAGTTTCTTCCCTGGTGCTAAAATTGGTATCTTGGGTCTAAATGGCTCAGGCAAATCTACCCTTTTGAAAATTATTGCTGGTGTTGATAAAGAATTCGATGGTGAGGCGCGCCCTCAAGCAGATATTAAGATAGGGTTTCTTCCTCAAGAGCCGGAACTTGATACCAGTAAAAACGTTAAAGAGAACGTTGAAGAAGGTATTACAGAATTAGTTAAGCTTATTGATGAATTTAACCGTATCAGTGAAGAATTTGTAAAACCAATGAGTGATGATGCAATGTCATCTCTCTTAGAAAAGCAAGGAAAACTTCAGGATTCAATTGATGCAGCGGGAGGCTGGGAGATAGAAAGAAAGCTTGAACGAGCTTCTGACGCTTTGAGGCTTCCTCCATGGGAAGCTAAAGTAGAGAAGCTTTCTGGAGGAGAAAAAAGAAGAGTAGCGCTTTGTAGGCTTCTTCTTTCAGAGCCAGATATATTGCTTTTAGATGAGCCCACAAATCATCTAGATGCAGAATCTGTAGCCTGGATAGAAAGGTTTCTAGATGAATATAAAGGCACTGTAATGGCAGTTACCCATGATCGTTATTTTTTAGATAATGTAGCAGGCTGGATTCTTGAACTTGATAGAGGTTATGGAATACCCTGGGAAGGAAATTATTCTTCTTGGCTTGAACAAAAAGAAGCAAGACTAAAGATTGAAGAAAAAAAAGAGCTCGCACATCAAAAAACAATCAAAACAGAGCTTGAATGGGTTAAATCAAATCCGAAAGCTCGCCAAGCAAAATCAAAGGCAAGAATACAGAGGTTTGACGAACTTAACTCAAAAGAATTTCAATCTAGAAACGAAACAAATGAAATTTACATACCGCCTGGCCCTCGTCTAGGAGATCTAGTGATTAATGTTAACTCACTAAAAAAATCTTATGGAGAGAAAATCTTATTTGAAAATCTATCATTTAGCCTTCCTCCAGGAGGTATAGTAGGAGTCATTGGGCCTAATGGTTCAGGAAAAACTACCTTATTTAATATTCTTTTAGGATTAGAAAAAGCTGATTCAGGTGAAATAGAAACAGGTAAAACAGTAGCAGTGTCCTATGTTGATCAATCAAGGCAAGCTCTAGATGATAATAAAACTATATGGGAAGAAATTTCAAATAGTCAAGATATCATCACTATTGGTTCCTATGACATTCAATCTAGAGCATATGTTGGAAAGTTTAATTTTAAAGGATCAGATCAACAAAAAAAAATCGGGGCTCTATCAGGAGGAGAAAGAAATAGGGTTCATCTTGCTAAAGTTTTGAAAAATGGCGGAAATGTTCTTTTTCTAGATGAACCAACAAATGATCTTGATGTTGAAACTTTAAGAGCGCTTGAGGAAGCATTACTAAATTTTCCAGGTTGTGCTGTAGTTATCTCTCATGATCGATGGTGTCTAGATAGGATAGCTACACATATTTTAGCTTTTGAAGGTAATAGTGAAGTTTACTTCTTTGAAGGTAATTACGAAGAGTACTATGAAGATTTTAAAAAGAGAAAAGGTGAGTCTGCTTATAGCCCAAAAAGAATTAAATATAAAAGTATCTAATTTCTTTTAAACTTAATATAAACATTGAATGTTTTATTTCCTTCCATCAGAATTTTTTAAGAGGAAGTCCAATTATAGGCGTTATTAAAGAGTTTTTGCCATGGAGAGTTTTCTTTCCATTCAGAAGGATGCCAAGAATTCTGAACAGTTCTAAAAACTCTTTCAGGATGTGGCATCATTATTGTTACCTTCCCATCTTCATTAGTTAATCCTGCAATACCATTTGGTGAACCATTTGGATTTGCAGGGTAAGTTTCTGCAATCTTGCCAAAATTATCAACATATCTAAAAACAGTATGTTCTTGGTTTGATGATTCCATAATCGCATCAGAAGAAAACGATACCCTCCCTTCACCGTGTGATGTAACAATTGGTAAAACTGAACCTGCCATCTCGCTAAAAAATATAGATCGAGTCTCTTCAATTTTTACTAAAGAAAATCTTGCCTCAAACTGGTCAGATCGATTTCTAATAAATTTTGGCCACCTCTCTGCTCCAGGAATAATATCCTTCAAAGAAGCGATCATTTGGCAACCATTACATACACCTAAGACAAAAGAGTCTTCTCTATTAAAAAATTCTTGAAACATATCTCTAACAGAAGAATTATATAGAATTGATTTAGCCCAGCCCTCTCCAGCACCTAATACATCACCATAAGAAAAACCTCCGCAAGCAGCAAGCCCTTTAAACTTATCAAAATTAATTTCTCCATTTAATAAATCGCTCATATGTACATCTTGGCACTGGAATCCAGCTCTATCAAAAGATGCAGCCATCTCTATATGGCTATTTACCCCCTGCTCTCTTAGAATGGCTATCTTAGGACGAATTTTTTTAACAACTGAAGGATATTCAGGAATCTTAAAAGTCAACTTAACACTTAACCCAGGATCGTCTTTATTTATAATTGACGTATATGCTTCGTCTGCACACTCTGGATTATCTCTTAGACGTTGCATTCGATAAGATAATTCTGACCATTTTTTATGTAAATTTATTATTTCTTCACTATAAATATTTTTTTTATTTTGACTAATTAAAATATCTTTTGATTTAGAAACTTTTGCTATAACTTCACCATTAATATTATGCTTATATAATATTTTCATTATAAAATCTAAATCGCTGTCTCGTACTTGAATTACAACTCCTAACTCCTCATTAAATAAATACTTAATAATATCTTTCTCGTTATCTGGAATATCTATCTCTAAACCTAATCTGGATGCAAAAGACATTTCACATAAGGTAATAAATAAACCTCCATCTGATCTATCATGGTAAGCAAGAATATAATTAAATTTTCTTAACTCTCTTTGACATTCAAAAAAGTTCCTAATAGTCTTTGGGGAATTTAAATCAGGAGGCTCTCCTCCAAAAATAGAGTGTGATTGGGATAAGCATGAACCACCCATCCTTTGCTTACCGTTTGATAGATCAATAAATATTAGAGATGTTTCGTTATCAGCACTTAACTCAGGAGTTAAAGTTCTTCTAACATCATTTACTGGGGCAAAAGAAGAAATAATAAGAGAAACTGGTGAAGCTACAATATTATTTATATTATTATCCTTCCATTTAGTTACCATACTCATGGAATCCTTACCGACTGGAATAGCAATACCTAAGCTTGGGCATAACTCTTCACCAATAGCTTCTACCATTTTAAAAAGATCATAATCATCATTAGAATAACCCGAAGCTGCCATCCAATTAGCTGACAACTTAATATCACCTAAATGAACTATATCTGCAGAAGAAATATTTGTTATTGCTTCTGCTACAGCGAGACGTGCTGATGCTGGGCCATTCTTTATAGCAACAGGAGTCCTCTCTCCTATAGCCATAGCTTCCCCTTTATAATCAATAAATGAAGAGCTTGTAACTGCAACATCGCTTACGGGTATTTGCCAAGGACCTACTAGCTGATCTCTAGAAGATAAGCCTCCAACACTTCTATCCCCAATATGGATAAGAAACGACTTATCTGCCACTGCAGGAAATTTGATTACCTGATTAATAGCATCTAGTAGTTTTATATCAAAAAAATCTTTATCATTAATTACTTTTTTATAACTACTAATCTCTTTAATAAGCTTAGGTGGTTTTCCAAAAAGTAATTCCATAGGCATTGAAACAGAATTATTTTCTAAGTAATCATCAACGACCTTTAAATTTTCATCTTCTGTTAAATCTCCAATAATTGCATATGTACATCTTTCTCTTTTACATAAATTTATAAAACTATTTAGATCTTCTTCTTTAACTGCCAAGATATATCTTTCTTGTGACTCATTACACCATAGCTCCATAGGAGACATTCCAAACTCATCATTAGGAATTTGTCGCAGTTTTATAATTGCACCTCTGCTAGATTGATGAATAATTTCTGGTACAGCATTACAGAGCCCTCCAGCTCCAATATCGTGAATAGAAAGAACTGGATTATTAGTGCCTAAAGTCCAACATGAATTAATTACCTCTTGAGCCCTCCTTTGCATTTCAGGATTACCTCTTTGAACTGAAGCAAAATCTAATTCTTCATCGCTTGACCCACTACCCAATGACGAAGCTGCTCCACCTCCAAGACCAATAAGCATCGCGGGACCGCCTAAAACAATCAATTTTGTATTTATAGGTAAATCTTTTTTAACAACATTTTCTTTAACAATATTGCCTAAACCGCCAGCAATCATTATTGGTTTATGATAGCCCCTCCAGCTATCATCATCATTTAGAAGACAAGTTCTAAAATACCCCAAAAGATTTGGTCTTCCAAATTCATTATTAAATTGGGCGGCTCCAATAGGTGCTTCTAACATAATATCTAAAGCAGAGACAATCCTACTAGGGTAGCCCGGCAAATTACTTTCCCAAGTCTGAGGCCAATCTTTAACCTCTAAATGAGAAACTGTAAAACCAGTTAATCCTGCCTTTGGCCTAGCTCCTCTTCCAGTAGCACCCTCATCTCTTATCTCCCCACCTGAGCCAGTAGAAGCTCCTGGAAAAGGAGATATCGCTGTTGGATGATTATGTGTTTCAACTTTTATTACTAGATTAGCCTCTCCAGTCGAATAGTCATAAACATTATTATGGGGATCTGGATAGAATAATTTTGTTGTAGGTCCAGAGACTACTGCTGCATTATCATGATAAGCTGATAAAATATCATTAGGGGCATTCTCATATGTATTCTTTATCATCTGAAATAGGCTCTTCTCTATTTTCTGAGAATCAATCAGCCATTTTGCATTAAAAACTTTATGTCGACAGTGCTCAGAGTTTGCTTGGGCAAACATCATTAATTCGACATCAGTTGGATCTTTTTCTAAATCAGAAAAGCCCTTATACAAATAATCAATTTCTTCGTCTGAAAGGGCCAAAGATAATGAGTTGTTCTTTTCATTAAGAGCTAACTTACCTTTTTCAGACAGGCTAATGATGCCTAATGGGCTTGGTAAATTTTCTTTGAAGAGCTGTTCTCTTGATGGCTCAGATAATAATAAAGACTCAGTCATTCGGTCATAAAAAAAAGATCCTATCAAGTTTTTTTCTTCATCCTTAAGTGAGCCAGAAAATGACATGGAATAAACTCTTCCTCGCTCAATTCTCTTTATCGGTAGCCCACATATATTTGCTATATCAGTAGCCTTAGAGGACCAAGGAGAGATTGTTCCAATCCTAGGAATAACAAAAAAATTAACTACTCCGTTGCTAACTACTTTAGATTTTTTCCCATAACTCAATAAAGCATTTAGTATTTTTTCTTGATTACCATCCAATGATAAATGAGTATCAATATAGTGAATATAGCGAGCTTCAAGACCAGATATCGCTGGAAATATTGATTGAATCTGTGAAATTATTTTTCTTTTACGGAAAGATGTCTCTGCTACTGGACCTAGAGTGCTTAGCATGCTGTTTCACTACTAAGAGAAGCCATCAAAAATCGTATCAAAATTTTATTTATCTCCAGAACTACCCTTGCCTCCATCACTAGAAGGGGCATACATTGGCATGGGAAACTGCGTTATGTTACCGCTCTCTGCATTAGTAATTTTACTTGTCCCTTGCTTCTCAACTTCGTCAATCCTAACAATAGAATGCATTGGGATGTACGTTCTATTCACTCCTGAAAATTCTGATTGAATTTTTTCTTCTGAAGGGTCGACAACAACGCTTGATCGCGTGCCAAAAATAAGCTCTTCAATTTCTATAAAGCCAAATATACCGCCATGACTAATGCTTTTTGCATAAATCTCAAAAACCTTACCCTGGTTCATAAAAATTATCTTATAAATTGGTTTTGAGCTCATTTTTTTAAAGTATTCTACAAAAACATTTAAATCTTATCATACCAAGCATATTAAAAAAACTAACCCCAATCTTTATTTTTACTAGTTTTGCCAATACCGGGATTAAAGGCATTAGTTGGATCACATTCTTTATAAAATTCTTTTAAATCAGCCTTAGCAAGATACTCATGTCCAACATTATGCTCTGCAGGATATTCTGCCCCTCTCGCATCAAGAAAATTTAAAATTTGATTTTTCACCTCTATGGCATTGAAATCATTTTTTATTATATAAATTCGATGAAGTACGTGGCAAAGAAAATGGCCATATGTAAATTGACGAAAAATCTTATTACTAGCCTCTATAGGTATTGCTTCTGACCATTTATCATCATTCCGCCTTAATGCTACATCAATAGAAGCCATGGCTCCATTCTTGAAACCTTTAACTAAATAGTAACGATTAATTGCTCCTCCAATAACAAACCTATGAAGTATAGCTTTTCTTGATTCTTCATCATTACAAACAAAAAAATTACCCTCAAAATTATCAAAAAAATTATCGAGAAAAGTTTGAGCTTCATCTACTCCAGCACCGCTAGTTTCTAAAATAAAATGGAACTTATATTGCTGTCTAAAATTTTCTAATCTTTTGGGTAAATGATTTGGCCAGTAACCACTTATAATCTGCATGATATAATCAGAAAGATTATTTGGTAAAAAAGGAAAATAATTGGCAATTCGATCAACTCGTCTTTTAAAAGCAAATAATTTTGGAATAAATTTTGACCCCAATTTGTTAACTACTAAAAATATATCCTTGCCATATTTTTTACTAATGTCATAACAATCTTGGTCAAAATACTCACCACTAATAGGCAAGTGCTGAAAATTTGATAATATATCTAAGCGGATCTTAGTCATCACATCTGGATTGTTTGTGCCAATATAAAAAGTTCTCTTTTTATCTATCTTAGGAAAAGTATCTACACGTACAGCAAATACTGCTAACTTCCCTGCGCAGCCTGACGCTTCGTGTAAGCAACTAGCATTATTGTTGTAACGAGAGGGGGTATCTGCGCTGATATCACGAACAACCTGATCGTATTCATTATAAGAAGCTAACTTATTTGAATTCTTAATATCTTTTGCTGTATATTTTTTTAGCTCAAGATTAGTAAGAATTTCTTCTGGTGTGTCTCCTAAATAAATATCTAAATTATTGACTAAAGAGAGCAAGCCATCTGAACCAATGCGAGCAAACAATGCAAGTTCAGTATATGCTGGGCCTCGCTGTACTAAAGCTCCGCCAGAATTATTACAAACCCCTCCAATAATAG
>CEUA01018626.1_pt1 | contig 18455 bp, 13 predicted proteins | sample 361541 | NCBI WGS metagenome assembly CEUA01 (sample SAMEA2623079, study PRJEB7988) | marine metagenome | isolation source: saline water (ENVO:00002010), including
TCCTGTTTTGAGGTCGTATGCGCGGGGTTGTTGATAGACAACATCTCCAATAATGACCGGGTGTCGCCGGTGCGCCCCGTGATGGTTATTCTCCCAGCCATGGTCTCGATTCCAGAGTGATTTACCGGATTTGGCATTAATCGCCCTAAGATCAAAAGACTTAGAGGAAGAACGAAGTACGATCAGGGTACCCTCCTTATAGGCGGAAAAGAATACCGGGGTTCTTTGTTCAAATTGCATGTCATTTTCCCAGACCATCTTCCCTGTTTTCACATCCAAGGCAACAAGATGTAAAGCCATCCACTCCTTGCCTCCACTTAATCTACGTGACTTGTCCTGAAGGACCTTTCGGTTTCTGTTTTCAACGAAATAAATTAGACCGCCCCCGATTGCGATGGTCGAATTAATGATCACACCGTTGTATTTCCAAGCTTGTCTGTTACCAGCTAAATCAACTGCAAAAAGACAATCGCTCAACACCTTGTGGCTATCCTGAGCATTATTAAAACCGGAGTCGTCATACCAGGGCCCTCGCCCTTCACTATAAAAGTTTCCTGCGCGAACACTTGAGCCGAAAAGAAGGCCGCCCGTTGTGGCAACATACCCCCAATTGTAGTCATAATCGTCGTTTATTTTTGGGCAATTAAATTCCTTTTCGGTTTTTCCCGACCTTGCATTAACTTTTATGCAATTGTTCTTAACGGCAAGGTACACATGATCCCGATCGGTCACCATGTAACCGCAATCACGAGGCAGATTTACTCTTGGCTCCAGGGATGGGAGTTCTTTCTCCCAAAGTACGCGACCGTTATAGGCATCATTGGCATATAGGATTCTTTCGCCCAGCGTAAACAAACGACCGCTACTGTAGACGGGAGCTGTTGTATATGAATGCCGGTCAAACATTCGATAGGGCCCGGGCTTGCCGTACCATTGGAGCCTGAGATCTCCGCTTATCCTCATATCCTCACTGCAAGCTGTGTTCCCAGGATCTGCATATTGATGGGACCACTTACCGCTCCCTGGTAGCCTGCCCCTGTTGATCACATGCCACTGCTGATCTTTCATTGAGTGAAACTTGCTCTTAATATCCGGACTACTAGCAACCAGTTCGACTAATGTTTTGTGAGCAAGCGACAATGCCTCGCTCTCCCCTTTTTTTCCTCCAATGGCCAGTGTCCCGAACGGTCTCAGCAAACGATAGTACTCACTGAGTTGAGGTTTTGCCCCTTTTAAGGCATTAATATCCACACAAATAAAATTGAACATAAAATCTGGATAAGGCAGCTGGTTTCCTGATTTTTTGTGAACAACGATTCTTTTTCCGTACAGTCCCTTCTCGTTAAAAAAGCTGCGGGTTTTCGCTGCAATCTTGGAATCTTCCTCCACAATAACTAGATTAAAATTTGTATCTCTCAGAATTTGCGATGCCATCTGCTTATCCCCAGCCCCGTGAACCAGAGCATAGCCTGTTCGTTGATCGAGTTGCCCGATCATTTGCCTGCTAAATTCCTGATCTAAATAATCAATATTTTCTTCGCTTATACGCTGCTTCGTTGTGGCTGTATTAACTGTAACTTGTTGAGGGATTCCTTGTTCTGAAAAGCAATAAATTTTGCCCTTGTCTGTGGTTGCCAGAAGGGAGCCGTTGGCTGCGACAAGACCATGCACTATGCCGTCTACACTCATGTTCCAGTCAATGCTCCCTGTGTTTGCGTTAATGGCAAGTACCTCGTTTTCTCGGCCTACGAATAAGGTTTTCCCAGCCATAATGATTGCCTTGGCTTCTTTAACCGGCTGCTTCCATTCCTTGATAAGCGATGCTTGCGACTTAATTTTGGTAATGGAATCTTTTGTAGTTTTGATCTGCTCCTTAATAGAGATCCCTCCTTTTAAGGTGATAGCTGTTCCTGGTTTTTTGGCGGTTTTCTGAGTCTCAGTAAGTTGCTTGTTCAAACCTTCAATGACTGCATTGACTCTCTCCAGCTCAGAGATGTTTCCTATAAGGGGAGTCAGGCGTATCTCATCAATATGAGACATCATTGGTTCAGACTCAATTCTGAGAGTGAGTTTTTTTGTGGCAGCTTTGATTAAACCCTCGCTATGCCACCTCTGATATTCTGGCTCCCATCCACCAGTGGTTTGTGTAATGGCTACTTCTCTTGCAACTTTTCCATCTACAAGAATACGTCCTGGGCGCGGCAATCGCGCAGCATACCTCAGTTCCAACTGAAACATACCGGGCTTCTCAACTATGAGATCGTACTCAACAAAGTTCTTTTGCCCTCCAGGATCAGAAATAATGCCTACTTCCTTGCCATACAACTCGCGATCTATAACAACATTGCCACGATCAAATTTTTCGGCCTGCCACTGGAGTGTGTTATTCCGGTCAATAAAACCCTCAAAATTTTTCTTTGCTGACGCTATCTTTAGTTTCAATTCCTCCGCTTTTTCCCAGTCTTGCTCCGCCTTTATCATTCCCTCCAAATCATTTTTGCGTTTCTCAAGACTCCTTAAAGCAAGCGGTTTTCTTTCTCGACGAATGATTTCGGATCCTGACGCAAGGAAAACCGAGTTGGGGCTGATGACCGCCTTGTTGGCCTTGAAGTTCGCCACGCGGTATTGCTTATTAGACTGGTCTAGCGCGACTAAATTTTCCCCTGAAATGCCCGGGCCTGAAACCATGACGTCATCGACAATCAACGCGAAGTTGCCACGTGGCCCAGAGATACGTTTGAGGTAATCCCCATTAGACCTATTGTACATCAATGGCGTCAATTTACCAGAAGGCACAAAAATCTTGCTTGGCGTGGCCAATAGATAGCCCTGGGCTGTCTGGTTTATTTTTTTCTTCCATACATTTTTCCCCTCATAGGCATCAAGCGCAAATAAATAGGATCCCTCTCTCGCCGGGAACAGCCCTGCGGCCGAATAAACGAGTCCTTTGTCGACCAGTACACCGGTGCGTACAGGCCAACGAGAAATAATTTGTTCGTTCCCGGGAATCTTATCATTGCTTGGGCCCGCAAGATGACGCCAATGCACCTGCCCTGTTTGGGCATCGAGGCAATAAATAATTCCGTCGTCCGATCCGAAATAAAGCCTTCCCTGATGGAATGTCGGACAGATGCGAACTGGCCCCTCTGTATAAAAGGTCCATTTGATACGACCTGATGTTAAGTCAAGGCAGTATACCTGATGGTCACTTGAGGAACCGAAAAAGACCGAATTACCGCAAGCAATCGGCTGGAAAGCATGGTCAAAGGTGAGGAGCGGCTCCACCTTGACTCCTGAGTATGGGTTTTCCCTGAATGGCGCTGGCCATGCCCTCTCGGGTTGGTGTGTGGACACAAACGTCCAGCTTTTCGACAATGGAAGAACCAACTGCTCGCTGGTGATACCTGTCCTTTGAGTATCATGCCGATAGGTGGGCCAGTCCAGGGCGTCAATCGAAGTCGATTGAATAATAAAGAGAATAATGGTGGCTGCTTTCTTCATAAAATCTGCCTGCTTAAGGGTTTAAAATTCGACTTAATTCATCGTTGTAAACCCCGCTCAAAAGCGCTGGTCTTTACTTTTTTGGAGTCTTTAAAAAAGTTGAACCTATTGATGCCAGCGTAATTTTTTACTAAAAATCAGAGCCTTCAAAGAGATTGATTTTTGTTTTGAGTTTTCATTAACGAAATTAATTAGACCCTTCTCACTCTTCGCAATTCAAGGTTTTTATTTCGCTTTTTTGTGTTTCTTTGGCTTATTCCTGTCTTGTGAGTCTTGTTAGGCTTGCTTAAAACCGTCGTGTGCCAGTTTCCTCGATTATAAAATCTAAGCCAAATTTATTTTCACTTAAGCGCTACCTCGACCGAGGCGGGAAGCTTGTTAATGCCGCGCTAAACCAACATTTACCCAAGGCTACAGCCAAGCCGAAGACGCTGCACGAGTCGATGCGCTACTCGATGTTCGCAGGCGGCAAAAGACTTCGGCCAATCCTATGCATGGCAGCAGCCGAGGCGTGCGGGGGCAGTGGACGCGATTCACTGGTTCTTGGCTCTGCCGTCGAGTGTATCCATACCTACTCCCTGATCCACGACGATCTGCCAGGGATGGACGACGACGACTTGCGCCGAGGCAAGCCCACCAACCACATTGTTTACGGCGAGGGTATCGCGGTGCTCGCGGGTGACGCTTTGCTGACCTTAGCGTTTGATCTAGCCAACCAAGCCTGCCCAACCAATCGATACAAACAGAACGATTATGTTGGAGAACTTGCTAAAACGGCCGGCCACGCACAACTAATCGCCGGCCAAGTTGCCGATCTAGAGGGCGAAGGTAAGCCTGTGACACGCGCACAACTGCGCTACATTCACGAGCGCAAAACTTCCGCTCTACTGACCTGCTCGGTACGGCTCGGCGGCATGTCGGCCAACGCCACTCCTCGCCGCCTGCAGGCATTGACCGATTTTGGCTACCACGTAGGCCTGGCCTTCCAAGTGATCGACGACATCCTTGATGTGACCCAGTCATCTGAGCAGTTGGGCAAGACCGCCGGCAAGGATGTTGCGGTTCAAAAGGCGACTTACCCGTCGGTTGTTGGCTTGGCTAAGTCACAAAAGATCGCCGCTCAACTGACGGCCAAGGCCTATGCTGCACTCAAGCCGTTTAACGGCAAGGCAGCAGCACTGGAAGCGCTAGCGGATTACCTACTCAAGCGAGACCACTGAACTTGGGTAAGTGCTTAGCGTGATCGGGATTGATTTTTTGCGCTGGGCAAAGTTTAATCGCCGTCTGTTGAAGCATTCATTTTGAATTTTTATGGCAGCAAAAAATAAGAAACCTTTGGTAAGCATCCTGATGGGGAGCCAGTCGGATTGGGGCGTAATGTCCCACGCCGCGCAGAAACTAGACGATCTCAGCATCCCTTGGGAAGCCCAAGCGATCTCCGCCCACCGCGCCACCGACGCGTTGATGAAATACCTCTCTACCACGGAGAAGCGGGGTATCGAGGTGATCATTGCCGGAGCGGGAGGGGCCGCGCATTTGCCAGGCGTGATCTCAGCAAAAGTTACGCTCCCGGTGCTTGGAGTGCCTATGGAGTCCGCCTCGCTCAAGGGCATGGACTCGCTGCTTTCAATCGTACAGATGCCGGCCGGCGTCCCAGTGGGGACACTCGCCATCGGAAAACCAGGCGCAATCAACGCCGCGCTGTTGGCGGTGTCGATCCTCGGCGTGAAGTCGGCCAAGTACCGTAAAATATATGATCAATTCCGCAAGGATCAGACCAAAAAAGTCCTTACCAAGCGCCATTTGAAATTGCCTGTAGTGGGTTAATCCCTGAAAACAGGGGCTTCCTGCTGTCTTTTGAGTTTCTGATTTTTAATAAAGAAAAGCCTCATTTCGCACTCGTAAAACATGTGGAGGGGGCGCAGCATCCACTCTTTGCATGAGTGAAAAAAAGATCATTGACGCAAAAATTGATGCCGCCTCAAACCGCCGAAAGTTGCAAAGGGGCTGGCAAAATATGTGGCTTGGGCTGTTGATTGGCGTTTGTTTTTGGCTTGCTTCCCTGAGCGTTTACAAACTGGCTCCTGTTCCACAGACAACACTGCTTTGGGCAGGTGTCATCGGATTGGCTCTCCCGTTGGCTGGTTTACTGTCAGGCTTGGCTAAGCACTTCGCAAACAGCGACACCGCGCGATGGCTTGACCGCGAAATTGGGTTGAAAGAACGCCTGAGCACTGCAGTGGAGATGTCAGAAATCTCCTCAAAAACCTCCGCTTGGTCGGCTTTGATAATTAGCGACGCTGCTAAGGCGGCAGGTGAGATTGAGACTGGGAAGCTTTTGCCGCTGAGGTTGCCCAAGGTTTGCCACTGGACTTTGCTCGTGTTGGCAGCCTGCGTCGGGCTTGGTTTTGTTCCTGAGCATCGCAGCCAGGCTCATCTTGATCAGCAAAGGGACTCGGCGATCATTGAGGATGTTGGCCAAAATCTGACAGCGCTGACAAAGATGCAAGTCCAGTTAAGCCCGCCGCACTTTAAACCGACGGAAGAAGCGCTCGAGTCAGTGCAGGAACTTGGGCGGGAGTTTAAGAAGGGTAAAATTGTGCGAGACAAAGCCATGGAAAAGCTTTCGATTTTGGTGGAACGGCTGCGGGATCAATCCAGCAAGATTGGGCTCGCGCGCACTCTCAATAAAATGCAGCAAGCTGCTCAAACCCCAGCGGCTGCGGGACTTCTAAAAAAAGCAGAGATGCAACGGCAGCTTGATGAATTAAAGAAAAATTTCGGTGCCGCAATAGAGGCTAAGCCAGAGCAGCTTGATGCGCTGAAGTCGAAGATGGATGACCTTAAGGCCGCCGCGGCCCGACTGCCGGCAGCCAGCTCACCGGAAAAGCAACAGGCGCGCCATGAGTTGGCGCAATCGCTGGCAGGCTTGGCCAAAATGGCTGAGAAAATGGGACTGGAAATGCCTAATATCGACGAGGCGTTGAATGCGCTGGAATCCAGTGATATGGATCAATTCCTAAAGAATATGGACTTTGCTGGTGAGGATTTGCAGAAAATGGCGGACTTGGCCAAAGCGATGCAAAACCTGCAAATGCAGATGACCGAGATTGGTAAAACGCTGAGTGAACAACTTGAGAATGGCCAGGTGCCGGCCGCAATCGAGTCGCTGCAAAAAATGATGGAACAGTTGGCGTCCTCGCAATTAACACACGAGCAACTCGAGAAGATGATTCAGGAACTGAAGGAGGCTCTCGGCCCGGCGGAGGATTTCGGCGAGAGCTCGAAGTGCCTTTCCGATGCAAAAGTAAAAGCCAAAGAGGGCGACAAAGAGGGGGCGTCGCAGTCGCTGGCGAACGCAGCGGAAGAATTAAAGAAAGTGCTGCAGCAATTAGGCGACATGGAAAATATGATGGCTGCGCTGCAAAACCTAGAGAGAGCACAACTGGCGGTGGGCAACTGTCAGTCGTTTGGCTCCTGCGAAAAACCGGGCGTTGGTCTTAGCAACAAACCGGGCAGTGGCGTCGGCACTTGGGGAAATGACAGTTATCAACTCACGCCTGAGGACTTGGCGCAGCGTTGGGACAACTCTGGCTTCTCGCGGCCGGACATGGATGCCCGAGGCACCACATATCGCGGTTTAGGCAAAGTGCCGGGCGACATGGTGTCTAGCCGCATCAAAGGCAAGATCAACCCCAAGGGGTCCATGCCGAGCATCACGCTACGAGGGATGAGTATCAAGGGTAGCAGCAAAGTGCAATTACTGGAAGCGGTGACGGCCGCTCAATCGGATGCAAGCAATTCGTTGAATCAAGACAAGGTGCCCCGTGCTTATCGTGACTCGGTGAGGGACTATTTCGACGACCTGAAGGAATAGCGCCTGGCCATGCGCTTTGGCTCAAGGAGAAATAGATGGATCCTAAAGAACAGATAGAAAAATTTAGGGAGGTGTATTACTCCCTCAGGAAAGAAATTGGTAAAGTAATCGTTGGCCAGGATGCGATTGTTGACGGGACTCTAAATGCGCTTTTTGCCAATGGCCATGTGTTGCTGGAGGGTGTGCCTGGATTGGGTAAAACACTTCTGGTAAGGACTTTAAGTCAAGTACTAGACCTTTCGTTCAACCGCATTCAGTTCACTCCCGACCTCATGCCAGCGGATGTTCTGGGCACCAATATGGTACATGAAGCTGTCGACGGTAAGCGGGCTTTTGAGTTTCAGCATGGGCCGATTTTTGCCCACTTGGTATTGGCGGATGAGATCAACCGGGCAACTCCTAAGACTCAGTCGGCAATGTTGGAAGCCATGCAGGAACGCAGTGTCACGATAGGTGGCAAGATCCGCAAACTCGACCTTCCGTTCTTCGTCTTGGCCACACAAAACCCAATCGACCAAGAGGGCACATACCCGTTGCCGGAGGCTCAACTTGATCGTTTCTTTTACAAGTTGCTGGTTGTCTCTCCAACGGCGGGGGAACTTTCTGAGATCGTAACCCGCACCACAGAAGGTACCAAGGTTCATGTTTCGAACGTTGTCGATAGTGCTACTCTGATTGAGTTACAGCAACTGGTTCAGCAGGTGCCAGTCGCCTCACATGTGAAAGACTATGCGGTTCGGATCATTCTTGCCACTCACCCAAATACAGAGATGGCGCTGGAAATCACCAACCACTTTCTTAAGTTTGGTAGCAGCCCTCGCGGTGCCCAAGCCTTGTTGCTTGGGGCTAAAGTTAAGGCACTAACAGAAGGCCGCTTCAACGTGAGTTTTGATGATGTGGAAGAGGTTGCGCTGCCAGCACTGCGTCACAGGTTGATTGTTAATTTTGAGGCTGAGGCAGAGGGTGTTACCACCGATCTTGTGCTGCAAAAAATTATGGATGAGGTTCCCCGGGATGCACTCGCTGCTTCGGTTTCTACTTAGCCTTCATTTGTGAGCGCTTGGCCATGCGCTTGTTTGTCTACAGCGGGCGGTTTGTTAATAAAAACTGGTATAACTTTTTATCTGAATAACTTTATTGTTTTCCTTTGTTTATTCACCTCTTCTCACCTTTCTTTTCTACATCTTTCCTCTTATTTAGCCTTCTTTATTTTCTCATAAATTCTGTATTGCTGTTGAGGTTTTTTTGCTTTTTAGGTAGGAATCAGCAAGTGAGAACGGTTTACCTAGATTTCAATGCCACCACACCCCTTGACCCTGAAGTTAAGGAAGTGATGTTGCCTTTTTTAGGGGATTTTTTTGGAAATCCCTCAAGTATTCATCGAATTGGCCGGAAAGTTCGAGCCCAACTAGATGACTGCAGGGAGAGGGTAGCTCGAGTTTGGAAGTGCAGGGCGAGTGAGGTGGTTTTTACGAGTGGTGCCACAGAAAGCGTCTGTCTGGCCATATGTGGATCAGCAAGGTTTTTAAAATCAAAAGGAAGGCATTTAATTACCTCCGCCATTGAGCATCATGCTGTTTTAAACTCTGTTGAATATCTTGTTAATAAAGAAGGATTCGAGCTAACTACACTCCCGGTTGATGCAGAGGGAAGGGTAGCTCCACAAGATTTAGATAACGCTATTAAAGATGATACAATTTTAGTCTCTGTGATGGCTGCCAATAATGAGACAGGTGCCATCCAGCCGGTCGCCGAGTTGGGGGCGATATGCCAACAGCGGGGTATTCTTTTTCACACTGATGCTGTGCAGTGGTTTGGTAAGGAGCCTTTTGAAAGCATTCATCAGTTTAACGCCGACTTGGTTACTATATGCGGGCATAAATTTTACGGGCCTAAGGGAAGTGGAGCTCTGTTCATAAAGTCTCCTTTGTTGCCGGATCCTATTCTCTTCGGTGGAGGTCATGAGAATGATAGAAGAGCAGGCACGGAAAACTTGGCTGCAATCGCAGGTCTGGTCGAAGCCATCGAGAGGTTTGTTCCAACGCCTGTCTTCGAGAAAAGCAGATTAGAGTTGTTAAACAGCCGGCTTTCTTCGTTGGATGAGATTGATGGAATAAATCTACTCTGTCCCTCAGCCAAGCGCTTGGCCAACACGGCCAGTTTCACCGTGCCTGGCATCGACAGTATTACCCAACTCGCCGCTTTGGATTTGGATGGAATTTGTGCCTCTGCCGGTTCTGCCTGTTCCGCCGGTTCTCTAAACCCCTCTCATGTCCTCTCCGCTATGGGAAAAAGCGATAATGAAGCCAACTCTCTCGTTCGTTTCTCGCTTGGCCGCGAGACTACAGAGGAAGAAATAAATTTCGTCTTATCTTCGTTTCATAACTTCATTGAAGCCAATCGGTAGTTTTGAATTACCTATCTAAAACCAGTGGATGAGTTGATAATGGAAGGTAAAAAAATTGGTTTCCTAGTTTGGTTAAGGGAATACTACCATCTCTCATGCTGTCATTATTAATGATTTAATTCAATAAAATGACTTAATTCTCTTATTTATCCACTTATTCCGGCCCCTTAATAATAGGATTCCTTTTCATAGAAGAGATTTATATTATCCCCCCGCATATGAAGCTGACTATCGGTCAAGAAGAATTCATTTCAGGTCTACAGTCTGTCCAAAACGTTGTGTCCACACGAACAACGCTTCCCATTCTATCTAACGTGCTTTTAAGTGCGGCGGAGAATAGGTTGACACTGACAGCCACAGACCTAGATGTAACAATATCAAAAACAGTTGAAGCCAAGGTAGAAAGTGAGGGATCTTTTACTATACCGGTAAAAAAACTACTCAGCATCGCCCGGGAGGTTGGGGGAAGCCTTATTGAGATGGAAGTTAGTAATAACCAGTGCTCCATCAAAAGCGGCTCTTCATCATATAAGGTCAACGGACTTCCATCAGAGGAATTCCCACCAATTCCAGATTTTTCAGGTCAGACAACCATTCTGATGCCGCAAGATAAGGTCAAGACTATGCTTCGCCGGACGTCCTTTGCGGTGTCAACCGATGAAAACAGATATGTGCTGAATGGTCTTTATTTGAGTTTTAAGGAGAGCAAACTGACCATGGTGGCGACGGATGGTAGGCGACTTGCGCTTGCAGAAGAAGATATGGAGTTACCCGGGGACAGTCCGATGGAATTGATAGTGCCTACAAAGGCAATTCAGGAATTAAGTCGTCAACTTGGAGAAGAGGGAAATGTAGAAATTCAAATAACTGAGAATCAGGTTTCCTTCGGTTTGGAAGAAAAAAAAGGAAAAGGATCACTTATCGTTTCAAAACTAGTCGAAGGCGCCTATCCTAACTACAAACAAGTGATTCCCGCAGAATCCCAGCACCGGGTGACTTTAGACAAGGAGGAATTGTTACATGCGTTGCGCCGGGCAGAGATTATGACCAGCGAGAAGGCTAATTCTGTGAAACTTACATTTACTGAAAATAACCTTACATTTACTGCCAACTCTCCGGAAGTGGGAGAGAGCCGGGAATCAATGGCCATCAAATACGGAGGTGACGAAACATCGATAGCCTTTAATCCCCAGTTCTTTATCGACCCACTTAAAGCATTGGAGGAAGAAGAGGTACACTTCGAGTTTACCGATCAACTCAGTCCAGGCGTCGTAAAGGTGAACCATCCTTTCCTCTATGTAATCATGCCGATGAGGACATCATAGGATTGGGCAAACGCAGAATTACATTTCAGAGGCATCCGAAGTGATGCCTCTTTTCTTAGCACGATCTGGGTTTTTCCACCGGTTATGCACCCAGAACCAGTTTGCAGGATCCTCAAGGATGAAAGATTCATACAAGGAATTGATGTCGTACATGATATTCTCAACCGGCCGTGCTTGGCCATTTAGCCGAGTGGGAATCTCAGGATAAAGCTCTATCTCCCACCGGCCCAAGCCAAGCCGTCGACAGAAGCACCCGTGCAGCCTCAGATTGTAGCGCAGAGCAAATATTGCCGGGGCCGGAGTGACAGAGCAGGGGCGACCTAAAAAAGAAAGCCTCAGGCCGCTTCTACCGGCGCTCTGATCTGCAAGCAACCCAGTGATGGTTCCTTGGCGTTTCATGAACGACCGAAGTTTCCCCCCTTCGGATCGGCGTTCAAAAAATTTTGTTCCTGATTTATTACGAAGAGACAAGATCAAGCGATCTAACCATTTCTGCTGGAACCCCCGATAAGTTGTAGAAAGCTCAAAACCGGGAATGAAAAGACCCGCTTTTGCGTACATCTCAAAATTTCCAAAGTGCCCAATAGCAAACAAAAAACTGGGCAGGGAACCGTCCTCCCGCTTGGCCAAGCTAATGTTTTCCGCACCCTTGACCGACAACACAGAGCCAATTTTATCTCCAGGGATGGACGCCGTTTTCATCGCAGAGAGGTACACTTCCCCGATACGACAAAAGTTTTCTCGAGCAAGAGATCTAATTTCCTTTTTAGAATGTGAATTACCCAGACAAGCAAACAGGTTATTCACAGCAACCCTGCGGTGTCTCTCATCTAGATAATATGTTAAAATACCACCTAACCGGCCTGTCAGCGCAACCACTTTTAAGGGCATCAACTGGACAACGAAAACGAAGGATCTAGCAAAGATATAAAACAAAGAATCCACAGTTTTACTGGAAGCATATTTGACGGACACACTCCTGGAAATTTTTTGCACCCTTAATTATCTTAATTTCCACCCGCATGAAGTAGATGGGCAGATCGCGCCGGTCGATCTTAGGGAAGCGGACGGCATCTTTTTGGGTGGTAACAATGAAGTCCGCGAGCCTGGTTTTTCCGCGGTTGATGACATTTAGTATTTCCTGCTGTGTGAAGCGGTGATGATCCACAAACCGCTTGGAATAAACCAGATCACCACCAAGTTGAATCAAGCTTTCTTCAAAACTGACAGGCAAAGCTATCCCGCTGAGCGCCGCAATTTTCTTCCCCTTCAAGAGCTCCAACCCGGCCTGTTCCCCTGTAAAAACATCCTCAAAATAAAGAGGGCTGTGGACACACTCAATGATGCTAGCAGAGGAATTGTGTCTACTTATTTTACCCCGTAATTCCTCAGTATTACCATCGCTCTTGGTGATAAACACGATATGGGCACGAGAAAGATGGGACGGTGGCTCACGAAGGGTTCCCCTAGGCAGGAGTTTTCCGTTGTTTCCAAACGGCTGCTGGCAGTCGATCAACACCACGTCACGCCGGCGCCCCTTCAGTTTCCAATATTGGAACCCGTCATCGAGCAATAAGGTGTCACAACCAAATTTATCAATGGCAAAACGACCGGCGTTGACACGGTCTTTGTCCACAAGCACGACCACATCCTTGAGGTTTGAAGCCAGCATGTAAGGCTCATCGCCTGCCTTTTCCGAGTCCAGCAGGAGAGATTGTCCATCTGACACAACCTTGGGCGGGATGCTGTCCAGCTTGTTGATGAGCCGGTGGTGAAATGGAGCAGGCTTCGAGCGATATCCCCGGCTGAGGATGGCCACCGTGCGGCCTGCATCTTGAAGTTCTCTAGCAAACTTCTCCACAACAGGCGTTTTCCCTGTGCCGCCTGCGGTAAGGTTGCCAATCGCAATCACCTGTACCCCAAGTGTCGAGTCGCGCAGGATGCGGAAGTTGTATAGGAATAGCCTAGATTTGACGGCAACAGTGAATACCTTCGACAGTAAATAAAGAACCCCGCGAAGCAAAGCAGCGCGCTTGCCCTTGCGCTGCCCATAAATCACATCCAGGACAAACTGCTCAAGCGCCTCCGTCCATGCCAGGAAGTATTCCCTCATGCTCGTCGGAGTGTGCCAACGCGATTAAAGCGCGGCAATGTTTTCAACTGTCTCGGTGCAATGGACATATTTTACCCTCGCGTTTCAATAGACGACTGATCACATATCGGTTCCCGCTAATTTTTTTATAAACCCAATTGGCCAAACGCAACACGAATCCAAGCCGCATGGCCAAGGCCAGGGGGAACAGTAGTGGCATCCTTATTCCGAACTCTCGAACCGCCTCTGCGCCGGCGAATACTCGCCCGTCCCTAGTCACAAGGTGCATCGCCTTCATCATGGCTTCAGTCGTGATAGAGTGCTCGACCAAGAGATCAGTAGCATTTGAGAAGGGAACGAGTGTGATTGTTTTAAACCAGTCAAACCGCTGTAACAGCCAAACGCCCCTTTGGCAAAGACCACAGCCATCATCGAAGATCAATTGGTCCGTGGCTGCGCTCATGATGAGGAATGGTGGGCCCAGAGGGATTTGAACCCCCGACCAAACGATTATGAGTCGTCTGCTCTAACCGCTGAGCTATGGGCCCTAAAAACTCGACTGCCGAGCGGCAGACAGTTTGCGCGAGGCCTAAGCCGACGCAAAGCAAATTCATCATCCCGGCATATCAAAACCATTGTTAGTAAGTAGATATCCAGATTCACTGGAAGGCAGCATAATTAGTGAGCGAGACTCAACCGACGCTTTGCCAAGCTCCGCGGCCCCTGTGGCCCCCGCGACAAGCAGCGCGGTGGACCAAGCGTCGGAAGCCGTTCCGCCTGACAACGCCACCGCAGCCAAAAGGGCGTTTTGCACCGGTTGGCCAAGGCTAGGATCCATGACATGACCATAAGAAACCCCGTTTTCTTCAAATGCTTTACCCCAGCCAGCAGACACGCTAAACGACTCATCCTGTAACTTTGCCGTGGCCACAATCCTTTCATGTTCAGGAACAGCCGTATTAGGATGCTCGATTGCTATGGTCCAAAACTCCCCATCCAGAGGCGAGCCGATTGCACATACCGAGCTTGTTCCACCATGAATCAAGGCGCTTGTCACACCCGCTTCGCGTAAAATCTCATCCGCAATTTCCAGGGCGTACCCCTTGCCGACCGCTCCAAGATCCACCTGCACGCCGGACCGCTCAAACTGCACCGTGAATTTATCCGCGTCCAGGTGAACCCAATCCATTCCGACACATTCCTGCGCCTCTGCCAAGGAAAGAGGTGAAGGAACGAGGCGCGACCCATCAGCAAACCCCCAGCACCTCATCAGCGGAGCGATCGTAATATCAAACGCGCCGCCACTCAGTTTGTGAATTAGCTTAGCCTCCTGAAGCAAACGGAATAAACCCGGCTCAACTGTCACAGGGCCAAGCGAGGCATTGGCATTGATGTGACTGACTTCACTGTCTTTGCAATGGAAATTTAACTGTTCCGAAAGAGCTAAAATTTCATTGAACACTTCTTCCCCGATGGCACGAAGATCCGTCTCATCGTCCCCATGCAACACCAGCTCAAAGCGGGTGGCCATGGCATACTGAGCCAGCTTGACGGTTTTCATCGTCGGAACAAAAGCTCAATCTGGGCTACGAAGCCTGCAGAGGTCCCCCTACATTGATACCGAGCTTCAGGCAGTATGCCGCGTTGGCAACGTACTTAGTAGCCCAGCTTTTAAGCCCGACCCGGTCTTCGGCAGAGAGCTTACGGATCACTCTTGCCGGGCTACCCACCGCCATCGATCCATCAGGGATTTTTTGTCCCTGTTTCACAAGTGCATTCGCGCCGATGATGCATTGGTTGCCAACCACCGCCCCGTCGAGAATGGTGGCACCCATTCCCACCAGTGTTTCGTCACCAACGCGGCACGCATGCACAACCGCCGAGTGGCCGACGGTCACGTAGTCACCGATGTAACAGCCAAAGTCGTCGGCGTTGTGAAGAACGGCGTTGTCCTGAATATTAGAACCTTCGCCGACAACTATCTCGTTAATGTCGCCTCGCAGAACGGCGTTGTACCAGACACTTGATTGTTTACCGAGGGTCACCGCGCCTAACACCACCGCTGACTTGGCAATATACACATCCTCATCGACCGAGGGATGCATCTGTAGATATTTTTCAAGTCTCTGATTTACTGAATGATCTGATCCCATACCGAGCCCCCAAGCTAAACTGCAACCTAAGCCCGGTCAACGGCAGCTTGGGCAAGTGATCCTGATGGGGACTTGCTGGGTGTCATTCTGCTTGCCCAAGCGGGCCTTGCGTTGTGGAAAACAGGTCTCGCAGCTTGAGAAGCGGCCTAGATCCCAGAGGTCTGCAAAGACGCGCCCGCGAGCCAGGCCAACTCCGTAGTCCATCGCTTCCTCCAGTTGGTTAAGCGTGGGCTCTGCGAATTGACCAGCGGTGGCGAGCCGATCCATCGCTCCATTGCCGGTTCTGGTGGGGATCAGTGAGGTGACTTTTGCGCCACAATCCTGCGAAAAATCGACGGAACGATTGGCCCACTCGACGGCTTCTTCCGGAGGAATGAATGGCGGCTGAAGTAAAACAAAAGAGCGCAGGGCCATGCCATTTTTAGTGACTAACTCAGCGGCGGCGTTGAACTGATCGAGAGTCACTCGCTTGTTGAGTTTTTGCAGTGCCTCCGGATTAACCGTCTCTAGTCCAAGCGCCACTTCGAGTTGGCCGCTAAGCCGGTCGCGAAATTGGAGGCAACGATCCCCAACCAAAGCCGGGTGGCACTCAACAAGGACTCGGTTAAACTTAGCCAAGCGCTTTGCGATCGTGGCATCTTCTGCCTTTGGGATGGCTTTGACATCGAAGAAACTGCCAGCGTTGTAGAGTTTGACATTGCGCAGCTTGGACAAGCCGCCGCACTCGCGTTCTGCCTGTTCAAGCGCGAAGTCGATCTGCCTGACGATGGCCCCGTCGGGCACGGTTTCGTCTAGGGTGTTTTGCCAGAGATCGCACATCAGGCAGCGCCATGGGCATTCCTTGTTGGTGAGAAAGATCGTCAACCAATCAACGAGACTGCCGTCTTCATCGCGTTCCTTCTCGAGGAGCCAGGCGTAGGGGCGGCTTGGGTCGACCGTGTTCTTCTGGCCTCGCTGCCCTATTATCCAGTGGCTGCGTGCGGCAGGTGATTCCGGATAAGTCAGCCCGGTATCTGCGGGGGTGTCAGGAATAAAGCTCGAGGAATTTTTTACGGAGTTGCCCCTCACGGGCAGGGATGTTTTCGCGGAGCGAATCAACTGATGTTGCTCCATGCTGGAAGCGGCGCTTTTCAAAAACCGGCATATCTAAACCAAGCGCTGACTTGACGCCACGGGCAACGATATCTCCCTTAAGCGCGTACAGCTTATCGACATCGTAGTCGGTTAACTCAACGAATGGAATACCCTCGGCCACCTCAACCACATCCGGCCTTGTGAACGGGCTAAACCCCTTGAATCCAAAGTGATGGCCTGGAGCATAAGTGCGGGCGTAAGAGCGGCTTAAGCCACCGGAGTAGGTGAGCGAATGCTTGATCGTGCCGACGCCCCAGCCTTCCTGATAGAGCATCTGGTTGTTGACGACGCTGCGGATCGTCAGTTCCGGATTTTCGTCAATCGGATAATCCTTCAGGTTTTCGTCGCCGCCGTCGCCGTCGATGAGATATTTCCAATCAGGATATTTTTTGCGGATGCCGCGACAAAGCGCAACCGCCATCGAGGCGGACTCGATGTCGAGTATCTTGTAGTCCTCGACGATTTGAATCGTCTCTGCGACGTCGATGTCGTCGAGGTTGGACTCAATCGTCTCGAGGAACATTCCCAAGTCCAGCTTGCCGAGAAAATCCTTGCACTGCTGCAGGTCGGGACCGTCGCCGAAACTCAGCGTAAACGCCTTGAGCCGGCCAAGGTCGCAGCCTAATTCGCGCATCACAGCGTACGTTGCCAGGAACACTGCGCCGCTGTCGATCCCACCGGAGAAACAGCAGCCGACTGGCTCGGTTTCCGGGATACGATCGAGCCATTTGCGAACTTCATTTTTAAGCGCGGCGATGTAGTCGTGGCCAATAGGGCTGAGGTCGGTGGAGTAGTAGTTGCGGCGCGGATTAAAAAAGCGTTCATACGTTGGGTCGGGGTCCGGGCACCCGACGAGTTGGATAGTCACTAAATAATGCGCTGGAACCATGCGTGTGTAATATGGGTGAAACTGATCGCCAAATCCCTGCTCCTCGAGCCATTTGCGTATAGCATCGATGCGATGAGCGATAATGAGCGCAGGCCCCTCTATTTGCTTTGCCAAAAAGTAGCGCAGCGGTCGGTCGAGCGAGCGGGCCAGCTTGACGGACTTGCCGTCCTTGGCTACGAGCGCGAAGGAACCTTCGAAGTCGCGGAGGGTTTCCGGCGATTCAGCAAGCATGCGTTGTCGAGCCTCAGCACAGGAGAGGTTGTGCAACTCGGTCTCGTTGGGATCGGTCAGGTCAACGACGCGTTCTATGTACTCGTGCATGACCGACGATTGTTCACAAGCTATCCCAAACGTCAACCCAATGCGCTTGGCTTAGTGGGAGTGATCGTGGCCTTCGCCGTGTTCGTGAGAGTGGTTGTGTTCCGCCTCCGGTTTTGGGTCGATTTCGGTGATCTTCGCTTTTTCCTCAAGCAAATCAATAACCTTAGCATTCAAGATTTCCTCCTGAACCTGATAGATAGTGCCGTTGTCCTTGAGCTGCTGTGCCAGTTTCTGCGGCTTGATCTTCTGCTGCGCTGCCATGGCGGCGACTTGTCGGCTGAGTTCCTGGTCGGTGACTTTGATACCTTCCTTTTCAGCAATTTTTGAAAGGATGTAATTGGCTTTGACGCGCAACTCGGCGTCTGTCTTGGCGTTGGCGTAGATTTTGTCCTTATTTTCCTCAATGATCTCCTTGCCAACACCACGTTGATGGTTTTGCTGGACGATGTTGTGTACGGCCGCACGAGTGGCATCGTTGACAATTGTTTCAGGAAGGTCGCAGGTTACGTCGCTAAGTAGCTTATCCACGCATTGATTGCGGATCGATTTTTTCTTTGAATACTCGAGCTCATTTTTAAGGTCGTTCTCTACTCCTTCACGCAGCTTTTCCATGCTCTCAGCACCAAAGCCCTTGGCGAATTTATCGTCAAGTTCGGGAAGGGATTTTTCCTTTACCTGCACGACTTCGATCTCGTACTTGGCTTCTTTACCCACAATCTCTTCGTAGACAAAATCTTGAGGGATAGTGAGAGTTAC
>CEUA01060518.1_pt1 | contig 18447 bp, 20 predicted proteins | sample 361541 | NCBI WGS metagenome assembly CEUA01 (sample SAMEA2623079, study PRJEB7988) | marine metagenome | isolation source: saline water (ENVO:00002010), including
GTCATGAAAGTTTTGAACTGTGGGACAATGACGATATAGAATTTGCAGGAATGGAAATTGTTGTAGGTAGGTTATGTAATTTACGTTGTGTTACTTGTGATTCCGACTGGAGTAACAAATGGGACAGTGATGCTAAAGAAATGGGCATGACTGTTAGAAAGAAATACATTAACGAATTTAATTTAGATAATCTTGATATAGAAATTTTTAAGAATATAAAATTTATAAAAGTAACAGGTGGGGAACCTTTTTTACATAGACAGTTTTTAAACTTAATAAAACGTTTAGCACTTAGTGGACATGCTAGTCATATTGATTTAGAAATATTTACAAACTGTACATTTTATCCTGCAAAAATGGACGAAACTGCTTTATTAAAATTTAATCGTGTAGACATTAGTTTATCTATAGATGCTTTAGACGAACAGTTTGACTACTTACGTAAAGGTGCAGACTGGATTAAAAGTGAACAAATATTTTTAAAGTGGCACAAACTGACCAAAGACAGTAACATAAATTTACAATTAGCAACCACAGTTGGTATACTAAATGTGCTTTACATTTATGATGTTGTGCATTATTTTAAAGGTCGCTATAACATTAATGTTATGCTACAAACAGTATTTGATCCAAAGCATCTTGGTATTGCACAATACCCAGACTGGGTTAAAGACAGAATAGAATATACTCTAGACAATCAGTTTTTACAGTATCACCCTAAATCAGAAAAGTTTGAAAAGTATTATAAAAAAGTTAAAAAAATGTGTAAGCGTACTGGCAGTAATATGTCTGTGGAAGAGCTTCGTAAAGACATAGATAAACTTGCTAAAATACGTGGAGATGATCCGGATCAAACATTTGATAGACTTTGGAGACTGTTAAAGTTATGATCACTAAAGGTCCTACAATGTGTATACTACCATGGATGCATATCTATACCAGTGCTGGTGGAGATGTTGTTCCTTGTTGTGAAGCACAAGAAAGTATAATGAATGAAGGCAACTTACGACAAACATGGAATGGTAAAAAGTATAAAGAATTACGCACGGCACTTATGCGTGGCGAACAACACCCTGCATGTCATGTATGTTGGCACAACGAAGCAAATGGTATAGAAAGCAATAGACTTATAAATGAACAAGACTTTTGGGACGACTATGCAGATAAGATTGTAGCGTTCGAAGATGGTACTGTAGAAAATGCACCCATGTGGATTGAAAGTAAAGTTTCAAACTTTTGCAACTTAAAGTGTAAAATGTGCAGTACTGAAAGCAGTTACAAACGTACACACGACTTAGATATTATACGCAAGTTTAGTCCTGAGGACAATGAATTTCAACATGAAACTAGACTGCTACGCCCATTAGAACTTTATGAGTATTTGCAAAACGATCCAGAGCTTTGGGAAGATGTTGATAGGCTACAGTTTAGTGGTGGTGAGCCAATTATTAATGAAGAACATTATACGCTGTTAAACAGCATACCACAGCATCGCAGACACAAAATACAATTACGTTATGCAAGTAACCTTACATATTTGCAATTTAAGAAACATGATTTAATAGAACTATGGAAACAATTTAGACATGTACAAGTTAAAATTAGTGTAGATGGTGTACATGATGTGTACAATTATATACGTACAGGAGCTCAGTTTGAAAACGTGGTAAGTAATATTAGAACGTTGTATGCTTCGCCTGTAAATGTAAGTTTAGGATTAGGACTAACAGTACAAGCATTTAATTGTTTTCAATTGCCAGAATTTTACGATTACTTTGAAGGTATGGGTATTGACTGGTTTCACATCGGGGCATATATGCTACAAACTCCTAAGTACTTAAATATTGGTGTCTACCCAGAGCCAATTAGAAGTGCAATACAAGACAAATTAAAAACAGATGGTAGATTTGATCATATTGTAAAGTACTTAGACACAAACGATAAAATTAAACTATGGAATAAAAAGACTGTGCCGTATGCACAAGCACTAGAAAACCGTTACAAAGATGCAGATACATTTGATAGTCTGCTTAACAAATATTTGGATATCTAAATGCTAACAAATCAAACTTATATCTACTATAACAGAGACAGCTCGTGGCCTATTGTTAACGTGTTTATTCGCGATAGCAGAATAACAGCTAAGTGGCCAATGCTAAAAACAAAACTAAATCAAATACAAATCATTGAAGCACAAAACAGTATGCGAGGCGACTTTATAGAACTTAATGTATCGCACGACAAATACTGGATGAAACACATGTACGATATAGGAAAACGCTATGCAGTAATTTGGTATGATGGTTGTTGGCCTACAGAAGAATTATGGAATATGGCATTGCTAGAAACTATTGATAAATGGAATAAGCATGAAGAACCATGGGCAGTAGCAGGACATATATTACTAGATAGAAAACTAAACAAATATGATGGCAGGGAAGAAGTTACAACTTGGCGTGATACTATTAAACAATATGATTATCCGCATTGGCATCATCAATGTTTAGTAATGAATTTACAATCATGGAAAGAAATAGGCTGGCCTGATTTAGATCAAGACTGGAGTAATAATGCTTGTGCAAATTATAAAGCCAGTGACGAACACATGCATGATAATTATACTCCACATTACATCGATGGACTACCAGGTTTAATACCCGAGAATCAAGTTGAATTTGTTAACCAGCCTGGCAACGTATTAATAGTAAGATCGTTAAACAATAGATATCGTATATGGAACTTACCAGACGAACTACGTTGTAATAAAGTTAGTGTGTATCCAGAAGAAGGTAGTAAACATTTAGAAGACTTATTAGTAGGCAAGAAGTCTTGGAAAGAAATTGAAAAGCACGTAGACGAAGATGCTATATGGTTACAAAATTATGTATTCCAAAGTTATGAAGATTTTATATACTTAATTAATACAGAAGTTACAAATACCAATTGGTACAATGCACGTAATGATAAAGGACTTATTAAATTTAACAACTATGTAGGTGTGGCCGCTGGTTGGAAATTATTACATCATATGTATCATCATGGTTGGGAAGAAGGAACAGAAGTTACTTGGTATGACATAAGTGGACCTGCTGTTGAACTTAAAAATTATTTAATAAACAACTGGGACGGCCATGACTATGAAAAAGTAGCAATTAAGTGGTGCGAAGATAATGGTTACCATGCACATAACGGACATCAAATTCCGGAACGTATGAATTTACTATACGATATATGTGATGGATACGATAATTGGATAGAGTTTTGGCAACGCATTACAAAAGAATGTAAATTTAATTTTATACAATTAGATATGATGAATGATGTAGATAAAATATTAGAATATGTACCTGAAAACAAAACAACATTGTTCTATGCAAGTAACTTATACAGCTACTTGCCAAATATTATACGCTGTGGTATAAATTTAGAAAAGAGTTTTGTAGACCTAATTACAGGTTTACGTAAAAAGAACCCTGATAACTTTTATGAAGGGACAGACGTAGCTGACAACCAGTTATTTCAGCGAGTTACTAGTATAGAAAGTGCTAGAGTTAACGTAGCAACAGAGGAAGAATAAATTGCCCAATATTAATATAACAACGCACCCAACAGGCCGTTCACCAGAAAACAAATATTTCTTTGGTGAACAAGCTAAAGACTTAGATTTAACTAGACCAAAATACAACAAAATTGGTAAAGAAGAAGACTTTAATGAATTTTATGCATTACTGCAACAACAAACAAATTATTTAGATTCAATGAACTTTGAAACAGTAGGAACTAATTTTACAATACACACAAATGATGAACGTCACAAACAATTTGTATGGAATATGTTTAAAGTTACAGCAGAAGATCAAGAAGGTGATTGGACTATATGGCACAACACATCAATTGATATAGAACCAAAAATTTATGTGCATTTAGATAGAAAATTACTGTTAATTTCTGGCACTACCTTTCTAGGTGAAATTAAAAAAGGTGTGTTTGGTATTGTCAGTTTTGAACTACCTAAATTTGGCATACTGCCTATGCATTGTGGAGCATTTACATATCGTAAAACAACTAATCTAATGTTTGGGTTATCAGGCACAGGTAAAACAACGTTGAGTTCAGATCCTGAGTATAAACTTATCAGTGATGATGAAGTGGCATGGACTAATATGGGTATAAAAATGATTGAAACTGGTTGTTATGCAAAGTCAGAAGGACTTACTCCTGAAACACATAAAACTATATTTGATGCAGTTACAAATGCTAAAGTTAGAGATACACTAGTTGAAGAAAATCCAGATGCGGCCAATGCTCGACTAAGTTATCCAATTAGCTGTGTTGAAAATGCCTATCATAAACGTAGCAACTTTCATCATGCAGACAATATATTCTTCCTAACAATGGATGCTGAAGGTGTGTTTCCTGCTATTAGTAGAATATCTGGCAATGCAGTACGTAGATTTTTTGAAACAGGTTACACAAGCACAATGCCAGGTACAGAACATGGTGTAACAGAAATACAGCGTACACTTTCACCTTGTTATGGATCGCCGTTTATGCCAAGAGCAGTTAGTACATATAGTGACTTGCTAATGGCAAACATTGAAAAACATAACAGTAATGTATTTTTAGTTAACACAGGAATGAATCCAGAAACAGGCGAACGTTTTGCACTAGACTTTACTCGCAACACAGTTAAACAGGCAATAACTACAGAATATCCGTTGCGTGACACTAGTGAAACTGTTTTAAATACACTTGAAGAATTAATAGGGAGCTAACAATGTGGTTAGAAGGATATAGCATTCCACAAACTGTGGAGGCAAGTGATTATACACAAGAGTTTTTTGCAAAAAATGAACACTTAAACAAGGAACATTTATATGATCCTTTATTAGTAAAAGACCCAGAAGACAATGATATGTTGTTAGATCATTGCACCAACCCATGGTTGCGTGTAGATGATATTGAAATGGATCATGAGGGTATACTTGCTGAAGCTATGCACCTACTCGATACAGCCTGCTTTACGTATCACCGTCCACAATCTGCCGGGTGGATGAGTCTTTGTATACACGGCATTAGTACAGTACATACAAATTGTGCAGATGATTACGGGTTACCCGACGACTATGAAGAAACAGATTCACATTGGACAGACATTGCAAAATTTTGTCCTAAGACTGTTGACTTTATGGAGAATCATTTAAATTATGAGGATTATACTCGTGTACGTTTTATGGTATTACTACCAGGCGGCTGGATCGGACCACACACAGATAAAGACAGACAAGGATTTGGTGCAACAAATATTGCTGTAAACAATCCTGATGGGTGTGCGTTAGTAATGGAAAACTGGGGTACAATGCCTTTTGAACCTGGTGCAATTATGAAAATTAATACAGCGTATAATCATTCTGTATGGAATAGAAGTAATACACCACGTATACACATGATAGTAGATGGTGGTATGGGTGACGACTTTAAAGACAAATGTGTAGAAAGTTATAAAAGACGTGGCGGAATGCTTGATATTTAAACATGGTGTTACTATAGGACCTACAGGTGCTGTGAGGCCGTGTTGTGCATTTAATGTTAAAGAAGGAACAACAAATCTATATTGGAAAGATGATTGGCAAACACAACATGCAGAATGGAACGAACAAAGCAAGAATTCTTGGTTACAAGAATGTGAAGAATGTAGAATATCAGAAGAACAAACAGGAGCGAGTCTGAGAACACATTATAATAAAATATTAGAACATGCAGATGGCATAAATTTTTGGGATTTGAAAGTAAACAATACCTGTAATTTTGCTTGTAGAATGTGCAATCAAACCAGCAGTAGTACATGGGCAAACATTGTTCGCAACGTTGACGAACAAGAGTTAGATGAATACTATACACACAAACATGATACACGTTGGGTAAAAGAAGCTGAAAAATTTACTGAGTTGATGTATGATGCAAAAACAGTAAAGTTTACAGGTGGCGAACCTTTCATGATTCCACAAGTAAAACGTATCATAGAAACACTAATAGAAGAAGATATAGCACCAGCAGTAACGTTAGAAATAATCACAAATGGTTCATATGATATTACAGCATGGAACAACCTGTTTAAAAAATTTAAAGCAGTTACAGTTAATGTAAGCATAGAAGCAATAGGAAGTAGATATGAATTCATACGTGCAGGATCAAGTTGGTTAACAACACAGGAAAATGTAATTAAATTCAACAAACGCAAACCTGCTAATTCACATTTGTTTGTAAGTATTTTACCAATGGTGTTTAACAGAAACAATATAGATGATGTAGTGCGTTGGTGTACTCTACACAGCATTGCTAATTCTATATCTACACCTGTTATAAATCCAGCATTTATGAAACCAGATGCATTAGAAGATGAAGAATTGAAACAACAGTTGATTGAACAAAGCAAAATATTAGACAGCATACACGGCACTGATTACAGGAACTTTATATGAACATGCCCAGCAAAACATTTTGTGTGCTACCTTGGATGCACGTGGCTACAAATGCCGCGGGCACTCTGCGTGTTTGCTGTAACTCAACACCAGGCAAGAATGGACTTGAACACCCAGAAGGTGGCAAGTACAAATTACATAAACATGATTTGCGTGAAGCGTGGAACAGTAAAACTATGACTACTATACGTCAACAGTTTTTAGATAACGAACGTCCTGAAATGTGCGAACGTTGTTTTAGAGAAGAAGATGTTGGTGTTAAATCAGCTAGACAATCATGGAATGAAGGTTGGTATGATAGCACAGTAGACTATACAGATATTACACCTCCTACTAAAGCACAATATATTGATTTACGTTTAGGTAACTTGTGTAATTTAAAATGTAGAATGTGTAATCCTTATGCTAGTAACCAATGGGTAGACGAGTGGAATAAAATAGAAGATCCATTGCCCGAAGAAGAACTAGAGCGTTTAAACAGCGACACAATGTCTTGGCCCAACAAACGTATGGTTTGGGAAAACTTTATGAATGTTGCTGATACAATAGAAGAAATTTACTTAACAGGTGGTGAACCTACATTAGCATTAGCACAATTTAGATTGTTTGACTTTCTAATAGAACGTGGGCTTAACGAAAACATTACATTAAAATACAATACAAACTTAACAAACGTTCCACAGCGTATGATAGACTATTGGGACAAATTTAAGCGTGTAAAACTAAATGCCAGCATTGATGCGTATGGTGCTCTTAATCGTTATATACGTTATCCTACAAATTGGAAGTTAGTAGAAAGAAACTTAGCAAAATTTATTGAAATGGAAAAGACATCAGGAGTACGAGTACAAATACACTCAACTATACAAATATATAATATGTTGCATTTAGATAAATGGTTTGATTGGATACAAAAGTTTGATAAGTTTGTTTACTTGAACATTTTAAATCACCCAGAGTATTTAAATGTTCGTGTACTGCCTACTGAACTTAAACAGTTAGCAACAGAACGTTTAGAAAAATATAATATAGAAAAACTAGATAGCACAATAGATTATATGTGGGCTGAAGATTGGCACGATCGCTGGCCAGACTTAATTAAGTATACAAAAACATTAGACAGTAGTAGAAAAGAAAACATCTTAGATGTTGTACCGGAATTTGAAAAGTGGATACCTTCTGCGTAGAGCCATGGCGGCAAATACATTTTGATAGTGAGGGCAGAGTAGGTCCTTGTTGTTTCTTTGTGCGTAATAACAACGTTGATATAGATAACGTTAAAAAACTTATGCTAAACAATGATCCTGTAATGGGTTGTAGAAGCTGTTATGATCAAGAACAGCGTGGTGCATTTAGTATGCGTCAACAAAGCAATAAGACATATAAGTTTGTAGATGAATTAACTGAACTATTCATTACACTAGGTAATACTTGTAACATGGCTTGTATATTTTGTAATCCAAGTCGCAGTAGTAAGTTAGCAAGTTGGATGCGTAACAATCCAGGAACAGATTGGGTTAATGTTTATCAACAAACACAATTAGCAGATGTTGTAAAAGATAATACATGGTTTGACAATACAGACTTTAGTAAAATAATAGAAGAACACCCTATTAAAACAATACACTTAAATGGAGGTGAACCCTTTGCTGTTAAAAAAGTAGCACAGCTACTAAAAGAATTGCCAAAAAATTTAGAGATAATTATTACTACTAATGGTAGTTGGTCAATCGAACATTTAGATTTACTTTCTGAGTTTGATAGTGTATTATTAGAAGTAAGCATAGATGCAGTAGGTTCTGTTTATGACATAATTAGATTTCCTGCTACATGGAAACAAACAGAAATACAATTAGCAATGCTTGATAATTATAATTTTAATGTAGTATACAGTATTGTACCTAATTGTATTAATGCACTTAACTTAGGAGCATTTGCAAAACGATTTACTAACAAAAAGATATTAGTAAATTACTTAAACGGACAAAAACATTTAGGCTTGTGGAATATTCCACAGCATATAAAGCCATTAGTAGAAGAACAAATTGATCAACTAGAAGTTGAACAAGTTGGCTTAAAAAGCGAACTAAAACAAGAACCCCAAATGTTAGACAGGCTAGAGCAACTAGTCGGACATTGGGAGGAAACAAGAAACCAAAAGATATGGGAAACCATAGGCTGGAGACTATATGAAGAAAATACTAATAACAGGTAATCCTAATGAAGGATTAGCTAAAGGACTAGCATCAGTATTTCCAAACGCTAATTTTGTAAGTCGTGCAGAAGGTTGTGACTTAGAAACTAGAGCAAATATGGAAGCTGTAGCAAAAAAGGCTATAGAACATGATGTTTTTATTAATAATAGTGCATTATGGCACTTTCGCCAAACCCTACTACTAGAACTAGTATGGAAGTTAGCTGAAACGGCTGGAAAACAACTACATATAGTATGTATAGGTAGTACTACTGACAGAGCAACTAAAGGTAGCAGTTGGATATACCAACAAGAGAAAAAAGCATTACGAAGCTACTGTAATCAACTCTCATTACAAAGTGTTTGGAGTGATAAACCTGTACCACGTGTAAATTTAATAAGTTTTGGCACATTAGAAAATAACGAAGATAAACATCCTGGGCGTAAATGCATGAGCATACATGATGCGTCTAGTTATGTAAAATGGATAGTAGAGGCACCAAGTAATGTCAACATTAATGAAATCTCTATTGACAGAATTCAACGATGACAATAGCGAATTCTGGCGTTGGAATGAAAACTACGTAAACCAAGATCATCTTTTGGTTAATTATACTGCCGGTACTGGTGGTGAATGGTTTTGTGGATTTTTAGCAACACATGATGATTTAGCACATCTTAATACAGCAATGGAGGCAAAGAAAGCATCTAAACAAAATCGTTGGCGTATTAAGTCTGATCTTGTTGGTAAAGTAAGCAACACATATCGTAGAGATTATTATAATACAGATGACTTTGACGGCTCAGATAATTTCTATAGAAAAGCAATACAAAATTCAATTGAAGCTAGTAAAAAACATAAACTCAGGCAACTACTTAAAGAAAGTCAAACAATGCAAACCATTGGTAGGAGTCATGAAGCATGGTGCGAAGTTCATATGTGGCCACAGCAATTTAAAAGTTTTAAAGTTATTACTTGTGTTAATACAAAGGATAAAGATACTTGGCCGCAATTTGTTAGTAACATTATTAAAAAGATATGGCTTCATGAATATGATTTGCAGAAAGATTATTTAGAAGAGTTTGAACGAAAGTTTGAACAAAAAGATAAACAGTTTAGAAAGCGTATGTTAGAAAAGGGAAGAAAATGGAGCGAGGGGACTGGACTTGATAAAGATAAATGTCTTGCGTTAGTTGAATACTTAGGAACACCATGGACATGGTATAAGTTAGTTATTGCAATAACACATGCACAACATGGTTATAATGTAGATTTAACAAATAAAGCAATGCTACAAAAATGGCAATCAGAAATAGCAGATGAACAGATAAACAAATATACAATACCTTTACCTACACCTGAATTAAAAATAGATTTACTAGCAATGTTACGTGACAGGGATTATACTGGAACATATTATGATGTATGTGAATTTCTAAAAATACAACCACACCCACAAGAAATATTTGAAACACTAATAGATCATTATTTTATGGAAGATAAAAGAAAAATACTAGAAGAAAAAACAGTAACAGATTTAATAGGAGCAACAGTAGAATATGCCGGATCGTACACCTAAACAAGAATTAGAATTTTACTTTGATAAGAAGAAAGATTACCACAGAGATATTGTAGTTAATGTGCCTATTGAATTTTTCAAAAAGTTTTTTGATAGTGGCGATGAAATAGCAATGCGTATACGTGATATTCGTAAACGTGATAATTGGCAAAACATTACAGCAGAAGAGGCAGAAATAACAAGTGGTGGTGCTGATGAATTTTATTTACACAAGGCCGCAATTATTGCTGACAGTATAAACAAAAATGGTTTGCTCACACCTGTACATACACATTGGCATTGGTCAGCTGGACAAGTAAGACACCCTAGTAATGACAAAGCAAGTATAATATCAGGACTATTAGATATTGATACTGTACCTATACTATGGAGAGATTGTAAGTTTCATCATGAACTATTTCCGGATCCAAAAGTACAATGGCCACATAAACAGTTTCATAGGACAGCATGGTTCCGTGACTTTGAAGATACAACTACAGAAATAACAACGCCAGAACAGTATGCTGATATGTATGGTGATGCAGTACACGACTCACAACTTAGATTTGAATGTCAACCGATGTCATATATCTGGGACAATTATCCTGATATATGGGGCAAACTTAAACCTTTGTATACCTGTTATGAAGGTGTGTTTGATCAAGTGCGTGGTAGAGAAGATACAGAAAACTGTATGTACTGTGGAGTTTTTGACAGATATCATAGATTGCGTATGCGTGGTAATCATAAAAAGTTAGGCGATATACTACAACCTGCTACAGAAGGAATATTTTTTATAACAGAAACAATGGAAAGGTTTTATCCTTGGGAACAGATTATTGGTTAAACGCAGGTAAGAAGCGTTTTATATATCAGGAATTTATAGCTGGCACCGGTGGTGATATATTTTCTAGTTTAGCAGGATCTACTAGTAAAGGTACTATTGGCGTAGGTAAAAAAGGCATTGATAAAAAACAAATTAGACCCATAGCAGGAGGTATTAATTTACCTAACAAAACTATGATTTCTAGTATACAACATTATGCAAAAAAGTATCCTGAGAAGCCAGTATTAGAAAATTATATTCAAACTCAACTATTAATAGCTGTTGGTAGCACAAAGCCAGAAAGTGAAAATGAATATTGGAGTTTTTTTGATGAATTAAACGATTGTCACACTATATGGGCAAGTAATCATCCTGGCGGAAATTCTCATGTTAATAAAGAAGAAAGCTGGTTTAGTATTTGGGAACATGCATCAAATAAATTAGGTTGGGACTTTTTTCCTATAGCACCTATTGTTAATAGTAGAACAATGTTTGGTTGGGCTGTTTGTATAATGAGTCATAATTGGCCTAATAGGCCATTGGATAAATGGTTAAAAAATATTCATAACGTAATAGAGTATTGGCAAAATAAATTACCTAGCAATGTTTTTAAATTTAATCATGTAGACTTAATAATACAAGATAAAAAGAAAGAGCTCTTAGAATTATGCCACTATGTAAATACTGATATAGATACCGATGTATTTAATTTTATGTATGATAACTATCGCGAGATCCGGATGCCAATATACAATGAATTTGAAAAACAACACGGGTCAGCTGTTGACAAATTTTATAATTCTGTTATAATAAAAGAGTAGGAGTTTAACTTTTGTCAGAACTAAAATGGAGCGATTATGACTTTACAAAAATACCGTTTGATGAACTTGTTAGAGTGGGTCAAAGAACGATGCTCTATAGAGACATGTTTACTGTTAGTTGGTTGCTTGGTCGCTTTTGCAATTACCGTTGCAGTTATTGTTGGCCATACGCCAGATCAGATAAAAAAGATCACAGGCCCACACACCTCATTAATCATACAATCGATGAGATAAAAAGACAAGCTCGTGCTAATAATTTTAACAGCTTTCATTTTAGCCTATCTGGGGGTGAGCCTACTTTCCACCCAGGATACTTGGACATCCTTAGGCATTTGGCTTCTGATGTCAGCAACACTAATTATACTAGTGTCCACATGACTTCAAACTGTTCAAGGCCATTAAAATGGTTTGAGCAGTATGTGGAAATAGTAAAACCACTTCATCGTGCCAGCATAACTAGTAGTCTACACGTTGAACACGTAAACACAAAGGAGAAGATGCAGGAGTTTGCCGACAAACTTATCCTGTGTCAAGAACACGATGTACAGATTACCATTAACATGGTTATGGTCCCCGACCAATTTGAACGAGACTGGGACAACGCCCTCTTCTTCCACGAACAAGGAATCAACGTCACACTTAAACCCCAGTCGGATCCGACTGCGTCAAAAGTGGTTGATGGATATACTGGGGATATGCTTAAAAGACTCTACAACGGAATGCCGCAAAGAGCCTACACCGACACGAAAGCTGTTTGGAGTGACCGTCCAAGACCACAGTTTCAAATTCCCACAGAAATAGATAAGCGGGACGATAAAAGTGTTCCATGGAACATGCAGGTAGAATTTAAAGACGCTAATGGCGAATCCTGGTACATGGATCAAGCAGAGAGATTTAATGCGTTTAATTTTAACAAGTTTAAAGGCTGGGAATGTAGTGCAGGATATCGTAGCATTATTATCCGAGAGCCTGACGGAAGCATCAAACGTTCCTACAGTTGTGCGGATGTTCCGCTCGGCAACATAGAAACTGGCTTTCGTTTATTTGATACTCCAATGCCCTGTATTAGTAATAGTTGTGTAAGTTCTGCAGACAGTAAAATTCCAAAACGAGCACCTGGCACAAAGTTGCCATTATGGCCCGGGGATAAAACATTTGATATTCATAAATCAACATAGCAAATTCGAAGAACTTTATAGAGATTTTTATTGGTGGGGAGATGCAAACTTATCACCTGGTATGGTCTATGAGAGTTTACGTCAAGGTATATTTCCTATTGAGCTACGTGGTTCTTTTGCATTTGTATACTATACAGATGATGATTGGTGGGCTTGTGTTAATCATGTAGCTGAAACTCCTATCTTTTATACAGATTCAAATAAAATTTTTCACAATTTATCTGAATGGTTAAAAGACATTTCAAACCCAATGAAGGAACAATATTATGTACATAAAGTTAAAAATGGTGTGTATGAATTACAGCGTTCTATGTTTGGGTTTTGTTATGCTATAGGTGAACATACACCATATGATGATATACTGACAGTTAAACCAGAACATTATGTACACAATGGTGTACAGCATAGATACAGCGACATAGCAAAACCACGTGGATATGCATGGGACGGTGACCTATATAAAGAGCTATTAGATAAAAATTTAAAGAAAATTTATGATCGTAGATTATATTATGATCAGCCTATTAATATGCTTTTTAGTAGTGGTAGAGATAGTGCCGTTATTGCTAGTGCATTGGCACAATTAGGATATCATAAGCATATAGACTTTTACACTATAACACATAAAAAAGGCAAACACAATGAATTCGCAGATGCACTCTTCAATGCAGAAATGTTAGATATTGCACCTGTAAATATTAATGCTAATATAAAACCACCTGCATATGATCCGCCAATTCATTATGAATTTAATGATAGTGCATGGTTAGTTAAGTATCAAACACTTAATAGACACAAAATAGACGGTACAATAATAACAGGGGAAGTTGGGAACATAATTAGTTATGGAGAAGCTGGTAAACGCCTAAGCTACTACGTAAACAAGTATAACGAGTGGAAAGTAGAAGAGATAGCCAGCATGATGTGTAGTCATGTTGAAAACTTTAAAACTACAACACTTAATTGCAGTAGCTTTAGCGATCAGTTCGAACGTGATGAGGTTATGGCAGAAATGGCTTGGAAACGTATAGTAGATGATGTTAAGGAAACGCTAGACCGTTGGGGTTTCTGGACAAGCACAGATAAACAATATCAACGTAACTGTTTAGTTAACGTAGGTAGCTTACACCACAAAGTGTTCAGACTCCGTGGATATAGTACTGATTCAACAAGAAGGTATATACACCCATTAGCAGATTATTTTGTTATGGAATATACGTTAGGATTAGACTATAGCGAAAGAGAGAAACACGGTTGTGAGAAATGGTTGTATAGACGTGCCTATGAAGGCAAAGGACCATTTGCACGGAGTGCCTGGAATTATCAGGTGCGAGGATTAGGAATTAAGTGTGAATAGAGATGGGCAAAATAACATGGTGGTTGCTACTGTTGGTTACAGCAGAAGCAGATGGAACATTTAGTGTAACTGAAGAAGCAAGATATGATTACAAACCGAGTTGCCAAATGGCGGCTGAAGGCAGACAAATGTTTTTAACAGGTTCGTACGAATATCATAAAGGTTATATATGCGTAGGTTTTGGAGAAGATGTAGGAAACTAATATGGTCGATGAAGATGCAAAATTAATATTAATAACAGAATTTATAGAACAAAAGTTACGTAAAGAAAAAGAATTAGATTTTTATCAAGAGGAACTACTTAAACTAACTAAAAAAATTAGTATACTGAGTAGAGAAGTAGACTTGACAAACTCAATTATCAGTCTAATAAAGTCAGACAATGTGTATGACTTTCGCGAAAAATGGATTGAACAAGAAGAAAAGAAGAAACTACTTGAAAAAAGTAAAATACACGATACCGAGTAAAAATTTTGTACTGTTGCCTGAATACAAACATGCACAGCATTTTTTAAAAACTGTCTATCCCTATTATCCTGATTGTGTGATAATGACAGCAGACAAAACTTTACCTAGCATAGAAGAAACATATATAGAAGCAATAGATCTTTGGCAGTTCAATGAAAACATTCGTATTGCTGTGTTTGGTGGATACAGTTTAAACAAAATGCCCAAGCCAAAAAGTAAACATGTTGTGATTATGGATATGTTACTAAGTCACACAGAAGTTAGCCGTAAGAGCGGTTATAACAAGGAAAGCAAAATGGATTTAAAACCAGCAGGACTTGCTGTAATGTTAGATCACCATTTTGGACAAAGAGGTCCGAGTCAAGGCCAAGGTCGACAAGCCCACGCTAAACCATTGAATCACTGGACCTCAAATTTATACTAAATACTAATAGGAGTAGACTACATGTCAGTTAATTATTATAGAAAATGTTTAGGAGTTGGACCTTATGCTAATGTTGATGCATACTTTGCCGATGTTGATCCTAATAATGATATGAGGACTTTCATACAAACACAAATAGACGCAAGTATAATTGAGTCTATGGAATACAAATTGGCCGCGGCCGGTAATGCTGTATATTGTAAAGGTGCAGTACCAGATGACAACTCATGGGATACTATCCTGGCAAACGAGTCTGCCGCCGGCTTTAACTTTAAAATGCAAATGAACGTAATAACAGTTACGGCCGCAGAATTTGAAGCAGGTGCATGAGCTACGGAGCAAAAATTAGATCCTTACTGCTTATTAACTTTTCACTAACAATTTATACAATTTATTGGTGCTCGGTTAATGGAAGATGGGATATCTTCTGGATTGGAGTTGGTTGGGCTCTTTGGTCAATTGGTGTAGGAACATTTGGAGGGTGGCACAGATATTGGAGCCATCGAAGTTATGAAACAGGTCCTATACGAGAAAGTATAATGACATGGTTAGGTATGTTGAGTGTAACTGGTGCTCCTATTACTATTGTTGCTATGCATAGATATCATCATGCTAACAGCGACAAAGATGTGGATCCACACTCACCCAATCAACAACCATGGTGGACTTTAATACTTGGTTATTATAATACATTTGAAACTTCCCCTAAATTAATAAGAGATGTATTAAGACACAAACAGCTTAAATTTATACAAAGACATTATTTTAGATTATACACCGGTGCATTAATAGTTTCTGCTATTATACACCCTGTTCTAGCCGGTGTGTTTTTTGCATTTCCTTGTATATACACTTACATAGCAGGCATAGGCGGCAATGCTATTATGAATCACTTATGGGGTTGGCAAGATCATGAAAGTAAGGATCATAGCACAAACAATCCTGTTCTAGCATTATTAAGTTTAGGAGAGGGTTGGCATAACAATCATCACTATAGAGCTAGTAGTTATACCACACAAGAAAAGTGGTGGCAGTTTGATCCTGTTGGTTGGTGGATAAAATACGTTTGGGCTACTAAGGTATAGACGGACACATATCTTCTATATCGTATACTTCGCCACTCTTATATGGATAATCCCATTTATTGTCAATCCAATATTGTCCTAAGTAAGGCTTAGGATTTTCTAGCCATACATTCATTCTAGATGCACAATTTGCATGTGACTTTAATCCTGGACGTCTACAATCACGTGCTAGATCTACTACCCAACGAAAAGTTTCTGGCCAATAAGTGATATTTTTCCTAGGCTTTAAATGACGTATCCATCTATGTCGCCACATTCTACTAGGTTCCCAACAAAATAATACAGGTATACCAAAACTGTTTAGTCCATCTAAAAATATTTCAGTATAAGATCTATTAGTCTCCATATACATTGCCGCGATGGCTCTACGCCAATACTCTGCGTCATTGCGATGCCTGTTTTGTTCAAATAGATGCAAATACATATAATCACTTTCTGTAAAGAAGCGTGGATTAGTCATTATAATATGTGTAGGTTTATATTCATCTGCCCATTGTTTAATAGGTTCCCACATATTCATTAAACTATGATATGGAGATATGTTAACATGTGATCCGTGTGTTCTAGCAGGATAGCATGATTCGTAAGGAATACCCATACCAAACGTACTACATTGTCCTGCATGTAATACACGAATTTCTGCAGAATAATCCTTACGTGATACGTTGTGTCTAAATCCATGTTTGTCTAAATTATAATGCACTTCCTCTTTAGTCCATACACGATCTTGTTTAATATGATCTAATTTATAGTCCATACCTTGACAGCCTATCCAACCTTGTTCTTCAAACTTATCAAAGTAGTATTCATTATCTCCACCATACCAACGAGAATCCCAATATGCTTCTAGTGGTTGTTCTGGATAATAATCTTCAAAGTCCATATCTGTGTGCTGAGCAGACTGCTCAAATAATTCTTTTTCTAAAAAATAACGTTGATATTCTTTTCTATTCATCTAACTTCCTTTCAGCATAACAATTACTTTCACTGGTTTCAGTAGGAAACCATTCACTTATTTTTACAAAGCCAACCTTTTCATATGCCGGCAATGCTTTTTCGCGAGGCATAGTCCAACACATTGTACAACCTAAATCACGTGCAGTATCTACTGTATGTTGTAATATACCAGTACTGGCTTTTAACCCACGAAACTCTTCAAGTACATATAATCCTCTACTACGAAAATTTGTTTCGCTAGTTTTATGTCCACTATTAACACCTACTAACTTTCCATCTACGTATGCACCAAAGAAGTAAGGGAAATATTTCTTATAAATTTCCATATCAACTTTATACTCATGTAGGTGAAGTTCACCATACGGTACCATACTACTCATTGTTTGTAATGGTCTTCCGGGCCAAAGATGATGCACCCAGATCTTTTTACAATCACTCCAACTTATTTCTTTAAATTCTATATTCATTGGTGTTGCCATCTCCATACTATCATTGGTCTAATTAAATCTTTGCCTAAAGATAATTCTAATGCTATATCAGGTGAGCGTTCTGCTACTTCTTGTTGTATATCTAATTCTTCGGTTGACATTGTCATAATATCAGTGTATCCTACTTCAACACTAGTAGTTTTAAATCCAAACTCTTTACCCCATATATTAATATTTTCTTCTGTCCAATCTATTTCACTATTAGTTGGATGTACATGACATACTACTGTACCATGTTCAGCAAGATAATATCGCATACAATTTCCTATTTCAGTTGCCCAACTAGCACCTCCATAGTTAAAAGGACCAAAGCACAATATCCAATCAGCAGTTCTTTCCTTAAATAATTTTTTAAGATACAATTTATGTATACCCATTTTTAAATCAACTTCAGGTAATTCTGCTACATCAACTCCTATTACATTAGGACAAACTTTTTTAAACTCATTACTACCACAACCTAAATCTAAAACTAACTGTGGATTAGTTGCTGTTATTTCTTCTGCTAACTTGCGACCACTCAATGTTCTATGTAACGCAAGACTACGTTTGCGTATTTCATGTTCCTGTTCAAACCGTTCTTTAATCCGGCGTAGTATACCTTTATT
>CEUA01080963.1_pt1 | contig 18433 bp, 15 predicted proteins | sample 361541 | NCBI WGS metagenome assembly CEUA01 (sample SAMEA2623079, study PRJEB7988) | marine metagenome | isolation source: saline water (ENVO:00002010), including
GGTGCTGATGGATTGATTTTGTTAGAAAAATCATCAGAAGCAAATTATTTTATGAATTATTTTAATTCTGATGGATTTATTTCTTCTTTTTGTGGTAACGGTAATTTGTGTTGTGCTCATTTTGCTTGTCATGTAGGTCTTTTAAATAAAAAAAAAAAAGATATTGAAGGGACTTTTTCTACTAGAGAAGGTGTATTTAATTTTCGTTTCAACGATGATAAGGTTCTGATTTCGATGCCTGATATTATAGATTATAATATTAGCAAAACACAGACATCTAAAGATATTGTGATTGATACTGGTTCTCCACATTATGTTATATTTAAAGATTCTATTGATAATCTTGATATTACTAAAGAAGCACATCTTATTAGAAATTCAAAATTGTATTTAGAAGAAGGTATTAATGTTAATTTTGCGGATAGCCAAATTTTAAGAAAACACTCTGCATTTGAATTAAAAAATAAGTCAACGATCAATGTTAGAACTTATGAAAGAGGAGTTGAGTCAGAAACATTATCTTGTGGCACGGGTGTTGTCGCAGCAGCAATCTCCGAGGTTATATATTATATATTATATTTAGATTCAGTAAAATTACCACATAAATTTTCTCGTTCTACTAAAGTGAATACATTGGGTGGAGTTTTAGATGTTCAATTTCATTGTTCTTATCAAAAAAAGAATAGTGTGTTTACCTTTAATTTTTCTAGTATTTTTTTATCAAATAAGGTTCATATGGTTTTTCAAGGTCAACTTCCTTTTTAAACATTTGTTTACATGAGAATTTTAACTTTTTTTCTTCTTCTTATTTTGTCTTGTAAGCAACCGCCTAAGCAATATTTAAATATTTCTGAATCAGTGAATTATGTAGGTATGAATCAATGTGCATCTTGTCATACTGATCAATATCTATCTTTTATTGAAACAGGGATGGGAAAATCATTAAAGCCTGCATTAAAAAAATATAGTTCATCTATTTTGGATGATATTTTATATGATAGTATTTTAAAACTTCATTATTACCCTCACTGGAAAAAGGATTCCTTGTTTATTCAAGAATATGGCATAAAATCTAATGACACGACACATTCTTTGAAATACAAAATCGACTACATTATTGGATCAGGACATCATACTAATTCTCATCTGATTAATAATAATGGATATCTATATCAGGCACCATTTACTTATTATACGCAAGATTCTATTCTTGATTTTCCTCCTGGATTTGAAAACGAACAGAATAGTAGGTTTTTTCGAAAGATGGGGCTTGAATGTGTAGCGTGTCATAATGCATATCCTAATTTTATTTTAGGATCGGAGAATAAATATGATTTTATGCCAGAGGGTATAGATTGTGAGCGATGTCATGGTCCTGGTCAATTGCATGTCGAAAATATTAAAAATAATAATTTGACTGATACTAGTCGTTACATAGATTATTCTATAGTAAATCCTGCTAATTTATCCATTGAATTGCAAAATGATTTATGTGCTCGATGTCATTTGCAAGGCAATGCCGTATTGAAAGAGAAAAAATCATTTTTTGATTTCAAACCAGGCATGTATTTAAAAGAAGTGATGGATGTTTATTTACCAAGATATGAGGGGCGTAAAGACTCATTTATTATGGCTTCACATGTTGATAGAATGAAATTGAGCAATTGTTACATTGAGTCCGAGGGTGCTTTGTCTTGTCTAGATTGTCATAATCCACACATTTCAGTTAAAGAAACATCAAATAATTTTTTTCAACAAAAATGTTTAGAATGTCATGGTCAACATGTGTGTACAGAAATAAAAGATAAAGTACATGCATTAAACAATAACTGTATTGAATGTCATATGAGAACATCTACAACTATTGATATTCCGCATGTTACTATTACTGATCATAAGATTAGTGTTGATAATCATTCAGATACAATTACCATATCAAATAGTCGTTTTTTGGGATTATCTTGTATTAATAATGACCAACCGACTAATGAAAGTTTAGTACAAGCATATTTGCAACAATACGAACGATTTGAACCTTATGAATATTATTTAGATTCAGCTTACATTTATTTAAATAAAATAGATTTAAACACCAAAAGAGGCTTATATATAAACATATATTATTTATTCTTAAAAAATGATTATGAGTCTATTATAGATCATATACAAAAAATCGGCATGGAATCTGTTTTAAATAATTATTTTACTGATAAGGACTATAATAATCAAGATGCTTGGTCATGCTATAGAGTAGGTGAAGCTTTTTTTCAAAATCAATTTTTCATTGAAGCAGAAAAAATGTATCAGCAAGCTGTTAAGTTGGCTCCATATAATTTGGAGTTTCGTAATAAATATGGAGTTTGTTTGTCTCGTCAAAATAAATTTGATTTTGCAATAGACGAGTTTCAATTTATTATTAATGAAGATAATAGCTTTGTGACTGCTTATACTAATTTAGGCTATCTAAGTCTTAAATTAGGAAATAAAAATCAAGCATTACAGTATTATAATTATGCACTTTCATTAGATCCACAGAATATTAAAACACTTATTAATAAGACGGAGTTGTTATTACTTGATAATCATAAAAAAGATGCTTTTATTTGTGTTAATAAACTGTTGTCAATTGATCCTAATAATGAAGAAGCAAAGACGTTCCTCAATATTCTCAATGAACTATAATGTGGTAGTAATATTTGTATTACTGTTCTCTTGTTTGATATTTTTTTTAAAAAGACAATACTTTAATAATTCATTAGTTGAAAGCGATTACGAATTTTATATACATACAGATAGTTCTTTTAATGATGTGAGGCATCATCTAGATACTGTTTGTAGTGAGTTGCATGTTATTGCTAAATTAGGTGTGAGTTTTTTTTTAAAACAAAAACGACTTGAATATTGGTTTGAACCTGGTCGTTATATTTTAAAAGAATCATTTTCTTTGAATGATATTATTAATAAATTAAGATCACAATCTCAAGATCCAATTAATTTCACTTTTAATAGTATGGATAATATATCTCCTCTATTTGGTATAGCTGAGAAAAAATTAGAATTAGATTCTATTAACATAGTAGAGTATTTAGATTCTATTGATTTTTCTTTAGACAGCCTTTTTTTCTTATTGATACCTAATACATATCAAATGTTTTGGAATATTTCCGAAAAAGAATTTGTAGATAGAATATATTTTGAATATAATGCTTTTTGGACTCCAGATAGATTAGATGCAGCTAAAAGGTTGCAGCTTTCAAAAGAGGAGGTATTTGTTTTAGCATCTATAATAGATAAAGAAGCAAGTCACTTTGATGAGATGCCACGTATTGCAGGATTATATTTAAACAGGTTGAATCAGGGTTGGTTTTTGGCTGCAGATCCGACTGTGATTTATGCGTATAATAAATTATTTAATTTATCGGTGAGACGTGTTAGGAATAAACATATTAATATGACTAAATCATCTCCGTTTAATACATATTATCACAAAGGTTTACCGCCTTTTCCGATTTGTATACCTAGTTTTCAGTCAATTAATGCAGTTTTAAATCCTGAAAAACATAACTATATGTATATGTGTGCAAGACCAGATAATTCAGAATATCATAATTTTTCTAAAAATTATTTTCAACACCAAAAAAACGCCTCTGCTTTTCATAAGTGGTTGAATAAGCGAAAAATATTTTAATTTACTATATTTGCTCTTTTAGTTCTTTATAATTTTATTACATAAGTTGCCTTATCGCTTTCTTAATGAAAGAGGAAAGTCCGGACAATATAGAGTACCATACTTCTTAACGGGAAGGGTCTTTAGCAATAAAGATACAGATAGTGCCACAGAAAATAACCGCCATTTTTGGTAAGGGTGAAAAAGTGAGGTAAGAGCTCACTAGGTTTAATAGTGATATTAAATTTGGGTAAACCTTATGGATTGAAAGATCAAATATACTAGGGTGCACTTTGGTGCGAAGAGTTACTCGCTCAATCCTAGAGGGTAGATCGATGGACTATACTAGTGATAGTATAGCTAGATAAATGATAAGGATCTTTAGGAATAAAGATACAGAATCCGGCTTATAGACTTTATGTAAATTGAAGGAGGGCACAAGGCCCTCCTTTTTAGTTTAATTCAGTTAAATATCGTTCAGCATCTAATGCGGCCATACAACCGCTACCTGCTGCTGTAACAGCTTGTCTATAAATTGAATCTTGTGCATCACCGCTTGCAAAAACGCCAGGTAGATTTGTTATTGAACTATCACTTTTTGTTATTAAATAACCTACTTCATCCATTTCTAATTGGCCTTTGAATATTTCTGTATTTGGATTGTGTCCGATTGCTAAAAAGAAACCAGTCGCTGATATAACATCTTCTTTATTGTTTTCTGTGTTTAAAACTTTAATAGATTTTACTGTTTTATCCCCCATGATTTCAAGCGTTTCATGATTGAATAAAATTTCAATATTTTCAGTGTCAAATACTCTTTTTTGCATTATCTGAGATGCTCGCATATGATCTTTTCTCACTAACAAATATACTTTTTTACATAATTTAGCTAAATATGTTGCTTCTTCTGCTGCTGAATCACCTCCTCCAACTACTACTACATCTTGATTCTTAAAGAAAAATCCATCACAAACTGCACAAGCTGATACTCCTGAACCCATATATTTTTTTTCTGAATCTAAGCCAAGGTATTTTGCGGAAGCTCCTGTGGAGATAATCACAGTTTTAGTATGTATTTCCTCTCTATTATCGATAATGACTTTATGTATACCTCCTTTGTCTTTTGAAAAGACTACTTGAGTGACTGTCCCAAAAATTATTTTTGTTCCAAATCTTTCTGCTTGTTTTTTAAAATCCTCCATCATTAAAGGTCCTGTGACTCCATCAGGATATCCAGGATAATTTTCTACGTCATTTGTGGTTGTTAATTGCCCACCGGGTTGTATTCCTTGAATTAGCACAGGCTCTAGGTTTGCTCTCGATGCATAAATTGCGGCTGTATACCCAGATGGTCCTGATCCAATTATTAAACATTCAATCAATTTCATTTTTTTAATTTTAATATATGTTAGTATGTTTTTTTTTATTTCAGCAAATTTAAAATAATTATTAAATAATTTATTCTAAAAAAAGACATAAGAAGAATTAATTTCTTAATTATATTTGCAATCAATTATTGAATAACCATGTATTAATTAGTTTTGGATAAAAAAACACCTTTTCATCCTTTTCACAAGGAACATAATGCTAAATTGATTTCTTTCTCTGGATATGAGATGCCGATACAATATAAAGGTGTAAATTTTGAACATAATCATGTGAGAAATAATGTTGGTGTATTTGATGTTTCTCATATGGCACAAATTCTTATTAATGGTGTCAATGCTTTTGATTTAATTCAGAAAATCACTACAAATGATCTTTCTAAACTTGTTGATGGAAAAGTGCAATATTCATGTATATTGAATCATAATGGCGGTATTATAGATGATTTATTAGTTTATAGGATTAAAGTTGATAGTTATATGCTTGTGGTGAATGCTGCTAACACAGAGAAAGATTTTGAATGGATTTGTATTAATAACAAATTTGGTGTTGAAATTTTAAATGTAACTCAAGATAGGGGATTATTAGCTGTACAGGGCCCTAAAGCACATATAGTCTTGCAAAAATTCACTAATATAGACTTAAATAATATCTCGTACTATTCATTTAGGATTGGAGAATTTGCTGGTTGTCAAGATATTATTATTTCTAAAACAGGATATACAGGTTCAGGTGGTTTTGAAATATACTTAGATAAAAAATTTGCATCAAAAATATGGAATAGTTTATTTGTTGATAATGATATTGTAGAGCCAATAGGTTTGGCTGCACGTGATACTTTAAGATTAGAGATGGGATATTGTTTGTATGGTAACGATATTAATGAAACCAGATCTCCAATTGAAGCTGGATTATCCTGGATTGTTGATAAGAACAAAGATTTTATTGGTAAACCAATAATTGATCAGCAGTTTAAGTTAGGCGTTAAGCAAAAATTAGTGGGTTTCATCATGAAAGAAAGAGGTGTCCCTAGAAAAGACTATAATATATTAAATAAACAAGGTGATTGTATAGGTGTTGTTACTTCAGGAACTTTATCTCCATCATTAAAAATAGGATTGGGTATGGGTTATGTTTTGACAGATTCTGCATATGTTGATAATCATATTTTCATTTCTATTAGGGGTAAAAATATAAAAGCAAAAATCATTAAAACACCATTTTATGAAAAATAAAAGAAAAATTGATATTTGTTTAACACCGTATATGATAGATTTATTTAATCTATCTGACCAACAGATGGTCATTATAGATGTGTTTAGAGCCACTTCTGCAATGTGTGTTTTTTTAAATAATGGTGGTAAAGAAGTAGTTCCTGTGTCCACTATTAATGAAGCAGAAATATATAAAAGTAGGACCGATTTGACAAGTCATAATTGCTTAGTTGCTGCTGAAAGAAATGGATCTATTGTACCTGGGTTTGACTTAGGAAATTCCCCTTTATCATATCAAAAAAATCGCTTTGATAACACTTCTTTAGTCATTACTACGACTAATGGCACATTGGCTATTGAAAAATCTAAAAAAAGTACTTCAAAGATGATATTAGCATCTTTTCTAAACGCAACAGCTGTCACAAATCATCTGACTGCAAGTCCAGGAGATGTGTTAATTGTGTGTTCTGGTTGGCAAGGAAGATTTTGTATTGAAGATTTATTATTAGCCGGATTATTATCTCACCAGCTATTACGTAACCCTGTGTTTTATGCAGATTCTGATTCATTTTTATTAGGTAAGAGTATATATAACTCAGCTAAATCAGATATGTTACATTTTTTATCACAATCTGCTTATAATAAAAGAATGGATTTACATGATGATATGAGATATTGTTTACAAAAAGATATAATGGACATTGTACCTATCTGGTCTTCCGCTAGTGAATTGGATCCAGAGATTGGTTCATTTTCCGTATTTTAGGTTAATTAATATGAATTTATGATAAAGTATGTTGCTAAAGAAGATGTAAGTAATCACCCTTTAATAGATTTTAAAGGTAATATCCATGTTATTAGTGAACTGCCTGAATTAATCAAATGTTGTCATATTATATCTAAAAAAGATATTATTGGATTTGATACTGAAACAAAACCTGCATTTCAAAAAGGTGTTAGTCATAATATTTCTGTATTGCAATTATCTGTTGACAATGATATATTTATTTTTAGAATTGATAAAACGGGACTTGATTTAAGGATCATTGAGATTTTATCTGATTCCAGTATTTTGAAAGTAGGTATTGACATTAAAAATGATCTTATTGGATTGAAGAAAATTTCAAATTTTAAGGAAAAAAATTTTTTAGATTTAAATGCTTTAGCTCTTAGAAAAGGTTTTAAAAGTATTGGCGCTGTCAAATTATGCATAATGTTATTGGGTTATAGAATTAGTAAAAGTCAACGGCTTTCTGATTGGTCAGCTGACAAATTAACTGATTCACAATTACAATATGCAGCTATTGATGCTTGGATTTGTCCTCAAATATTATCAGCGTTTAAAAAGAATCTACTTTATCCTTGATAATTGAAAGTTGATTTTTTTTTCTAGTATTTGTATACTCTTTCTCAATTTTCTTTTCAAAAACAAAAAACCATCGTATGTCCTTACATATCTAGGATATGGACGAGGTAGTGTTTTTAAATATTGATTAGTTAAAACGAGAGCATTAAACTTTAAAGTACCATGGGTGTCCCCAATGTATGCAATTAAAAAATTATTTTTTAAACTTTTTAAATTCTCCGCAGATAATGCTTCGTTTTGATAGTTAAATACATTTTTAAAATCATTTCTTTTTATTTCATGATAAGAATTACTATAAAAAAAATAAACAGGGCATAATGACCATGTTGTTTGAAATGTATGCATAACTTCTTTGTTCAATTTAGCTTGTTTTTCTTTCTCTATTTTTGCTTTATTTAGCATATCATTTTCAGTATAGTATTTAATCAGATGTTCATTTGTTTGAAGTCTGACTAGCAATACTCCTTCTGTTATTGTTTTGATTGCATTTTGTGCATAAAAATCATTCGAAACAGTTAGTAGTGTTATAAATAGAAAGAATAAGTATTTCATTTGATAATAATTTATGTTAAATTAAAAATAATAAATATAGTTTTTTATGCCTAGAGTTAAATTAAAATTACCCAAAGTATATCATTTTCAAACCAAATTGAAATTAAGGATTTATGATCTAAATTATGGCGCACATATGGGCAATGATTCTGTATTAAGTATTGTACATGAAGCACGTATTCAGTTTTTCCAGTCTCTAAATTTAAAAGAAAGAGATTTTTATGGTTTGTCTCTATTGATGGCGGATAGTGCTGTTGTTTATAAAAAAGAAGGTTTTTATGGTGATGAATTAGATATTAAAATTGCAGTTTCAGAATTTTTTACTTGTGGTTTTGAGCTTTTTTACTTAGTGAAGAATGGGGATCATGAAATTGCTCGTGTAAAAACAGGATTAGTTTGCTATGATCGATCAGAAAATAAAATTTCAAAATTACCATTAGATTTTGCAACTAATTTTAGTTAATGGGATGTTGTTAGATGAATTTAGATTTCATTATTCATAATATTTAATTAAGTATTATTTGTGTCTGTTTTTTTTATATTATTTAGTATTTTCATTGATTGTAATTTTGTCTTTTTTTGATAATAATTTGTTTCATGAACACTGTATTGTATCATTATTATTTTAGATTAAATATCTTGCAACTTGTATTTTGCGTATTTTTGATTTTTAGTTTAGGTTTTTCTCAAAAAAACACTATATCTTTCAATCGAGATGTTCCTTATAATGATCCTAATCTTACACATTGGGCAGATAGTATGTTAAACACATTATCTCTTGAGCATAAAATAGGTCAATTATTTATGGTTACAGCATCAGGAAAGGGTTTGTCAGAAACTTACTATCAACAACTTGATAGTCTAATTATGAACTATCAAATAGGTGGAGTTCTTTTTCTTAAATCTCATCCAGATAATTTACGTAGATTATTAAGTCGATTTAATAAAAAATCTAGTATTCCATTATTAGCATCTATAGATGCAGAGTGGGGTTTAGGAATGAGGTTAGATAGCACTCAATCTTTTCCTTGGATGATGACTTTAGGGGCTATTCAAAATGATAATTTAATTTATGATTTTGGTGTAGAAGTTGCTAGACAATTGAAAGAGTTAGGTGTGCATATTAATTTTGCACCAGTTGTAGATGTAAATAACAATCCCAATAATCCAATAATAGATAGAAGATCATTTAGTTCAGATCCTGATTTAGTGAGTTCTAAAGCTTTAGCATATATGTTAGGCTTACAAGATAATCATATATTGGCTTGCGCAAAACATTTTCCTGGTCATGGAGATACAGATGTAGATTCTCATAAAAGTTTACCTATTCTGTATCATGATAAAATTAGATTAGATAGTATTGAATTGCCTCCTTTTCAAGAATTAATTAGACAGGGGGTAGGTGCAGTTATGATGGCTCATATGAATTTACCTTTAATTGACACTCTTGAAATACCTTCTTCATTTTCACATCAAATTATTAATGATATATTAAAAACAGAAATGAATTTTAAAGGATTAGTGATTAGTGATGCTTTGAATATGCAAGCTTTATCTGAATATGGTTATCCGGGTGAAATAGAATTAAATGCATTCTTAGCTGGTAACGACATTCTTCTTTGCCCTGACAATTTATTTGAGGCTATTAATTTGATTAAGAATAAAATTAATCAAAATCCATTTCTAACAGATCAATTAAATCAAAGTTGTAGAAAAATTTTAATGTTAAAAAAATGGTCTGGAGCATTTGCAAATAAAAACAAAAGAGATTTAAATTTAACCACTCACTCTTCTATATTACTTAATAGAGATTTATCCAAAAATGCTATTACTGTTTTAAGTAATAATGATAGTATATTACCATTAGATAATTTAGACATGTTAAATATTGCATATGTTTCTATGGGGAGTGGTGATGGTAATCCATTCTTTAATAGATTAAATAATTACATACCAATTGACAAGTATACATATTCTGCTAGTTTAGTAAAACAAAATAATTTATTAGAAGATTTAAAAAAATATGATTTGGTCGTGGTTGGATTACATTATCCTAATAATAATTTTTGGGAAAAACACAGCATGAATAAAAAAGAATCTATCTTTTTGTCCCGATTAAGTATTCAAAATCAAACAATTATTAATTTATTTGGTCATCCAAAAATTTTAAACTCATTAGATGTTAAAAATATATCTGCTTTAGTATTAGCATATCAAAACACTTTAGTTATACAAGATTTAGCAGCTCAGTTAAACTTCGGTTCTATTCCAGCTTATGGAAGATTACCTATTAAAACAAATCACTTTAATGTTGGAGATGGTATTGATGTTAATGTAATACGAGATTTTGGATTTTCATTACCGATTGAATTAGGATTCGATGAGGATTCGTTAGTGTATATTGATTCTATTATTAATAATGCTATTAATGATAAAATTATACCTGGTTGTCAAATTGTTGCTTCTAGGTATGGTAGAATTTTTTACAATCGTTCTTTTGGATTTCATACATATGATTCTTTAGAGAAGGTGAAGGATTCAGATTTGTATGATATTGCTTCTGTGACTAAAATAGCATCTGCAGCACCGATTTTAATGAATTTAGTTGATCAACAATCAATTAAATTAAATAAGAAGCTAAAAAACTACTATTCATTTCCTAAAAATACAGATTTACAAAATCTTAAATTAATTGATGTCCTAACACACCAATCAAGATTATTTCCATGGATTCCATTTTGGACATATTTTAAAGATGAAAACAATAGGTTAAGCTCCTCTGTGTTTTCAACAACAAGATCAAAAGATTATAGTATACAAGTTGCCGATAGTTTGTTTTTTAATTCTAACTATAGAGATACGATTCAAAAAATTATTTATTCCCAACCACTTTTAGATAACAAAGAATATAAGTATAGTGATTTAGGTTTTTATGTGATTCATCCAATTTTAGAAAATTTAATTCGAGAGCCCATAGATAATTATCTTTTTTCTAAAATTTATAAGCCCATTGAAGCTTTAAGAATAACATATAATCCGCGATCAAAATTTCTCTTGTCTTCAATTGTTCCAACAGAAAATGACACATATTTTCGAAATCAACTGATTCATGGATATGTTCATGATCAAGGAGCTTCATTATTTGGTGGTATTGCTTTGCATGCTGGTTTATTTTCTAATGCTATTGATTTAATGAAATTAATGCAATTGTATTTGGATGATGGTAATTACTTAGGCCAAAGTATCTTACCAGAGAAAGAAATCAAATATTTTACATCCTCACATTTTGAACACTCTGATAACAGAAGGGGTGTGGTTTTTGATAAGCCAAGCATTGATCCTGATGAAGAAGGTCCAACGTGTGATTCTATTTCGGCTGAAAGCTTTGGCCATTCTGGTTGGACAGGTACATTAGCATGGGCTGATCCATCAACCGAAATAGTATATATTTTTCTATCTAATGGTAGGGCATATCCGAATGAAAACTCTAAATTGTTACAGTCAAATATTAGAACAAATATTCAAGAAATTATATATAAATCAATTATTTATTAACTATGAAATATCTTTTTTTTATTTTTTTTCTATTTTCTCATGCTTATGGACAATTTAACTTGATTGATGAAAATGGTTTGAAGCAAGGTTATTGGGTACTATATTTTCCGTATAGTCAAGAGGATAGTATTGTCTCTGAAGAGGGTTTATTTGTAGATGATTTAGAAGATGGCTTGTGGATTAAATATCATCAAAATGGCCAAATCCGTGAGATTGTAAATTACTTAGACGGGAAGCTGTATGGTTTACGAGTATTGATCACGAAGCAAGGAAAATTAAAGGAGCAAGAAAATTTTATTAATGGTAAATATGATGGTTTACAAATGTATTTTCATGATAATGGTAAGCCAAGTATAAAAATTACATATTTGGATGGTGTAAAACATGGACCGTTAATCAAGTATTATTCAAATGGTAAAAAACAGGAAAAAAGTTATTATGTTAATGATAAAAAAGAGGGTGTTGCAGAGTGGTATTTTGATAATGAGCAAATCAGTCTACAGTATAATTATCTAGAAGGCATGATTACAGATACAGCTTATGTATATTACAAGGATGGGTTTTTAAAATCAAAATATACATATTTTCACAATGAAATAAATGGTGAAAAATTGACATATTATAAATCTGGTTTAATTAAAGAACAAGGTTATTTTCAAAAAGGTAAAAAAGATGGTTTTTGGTGTAAATATGATACAGTAGGTGTCGAAATAGAATGTGTTGAATATCAAAAAGGAATAAAAAAATGAAAAAAATAGGTATTATCTGTTATCCAACTTTTGGGGGCAGTGGCATTGTTGCTTCTGAGCTTGGAAAATCATTGTCTAAACAACATCAAATTCATTTTATTTCTTATAAAAAACCTGTTAGATTTGATAATTCAAATTCAAATATGTTTTTTCATAAGGTTGATGTTCCAGTATATCCGTTATTTGAGTATCCTCCATATGAACTAGCTTTAACTACCGTAATAGTTGAGGTGGTTGAGAAATTTGATTTAGATTTAATACATGTTCATTATGCTATTCCACATGCATATTCTGCAATTAATGCACAAGCAATTTTATTACAAAAGGGTATCAAAATTCCGATTGTAACAACTTTACACGGTACAGACATCACATTAGTGGGGAAAAGTCCTTCTGTTACTTCTGCAGTTAATTATGCTATAAATAAATCTTCTTTGGTTACAGCAGTTTCAGAAAGTTTAAGGTTAGATACTTTAAAGTACTTTGATGTTAATAAAGAAATTAGAGTAATACCTAATTTTATTCATTTCAAAAAAAATAAGAGAATTATTGACAAGAAACAACAAAAAATCATCACACATATATCTAATTTTCGACCTGTAAAGCGAGTTTTAGATGTTGTTGATATTTTTTATAGAGTTCAAACTCAAATAGATGCTATTTTAATTCTCATGGGAGATGGTCCAGAATTAGTACATGCAAAAAAATCTGTTCAAGAAAAGAAAATTGGGCATAAAGTTAATTTTATGGGAAAAAGCAATAAGATAGAAGATGTTTTGAATAAAAGTGATTTATTTTTATTGCCATCTGAATTTGAAAGTTTTGGTCTTGTTGCTCTTGAGGCAATGTCATTTGGTGTTCCAGTAATTAGCACTAATTCTGGTGGTATTGTTGATTTAGTAAAAAATGGTGTCAATGGTTATGCGTGTAATGTAGGAGATATAGCTCAGATGAGTGAAAAATCAATAGAAATATTATCAAATGAAAATTTACATTATCAGATGAGTTCAGCATCTTATGATGTCGCAAAAAAATATGATGTGAATAATATTTTACCTATGTATGAACAGTGTTATAATGAACTTTATTAACCACCCACTTTTTTAGTTTTATACCCATCTTTATTTAAGGTCGCAATAACTTTTTCTTGAATTCTACCTTGTAGTATGATTTCGTTATCTTTTATACTGCCTCCAATCCCCAAAGTGGTTTTTATTTTTTTGGATAACAATGCTAATTCAATTTTGTTGCCTTTAAAATTTTTTATAATTGTGACTCCTTTTCCTTTTCTGCCTTTTTTTTCAAAGCAAACGGAAATAGTGAAATCATTTTTGTGAAATAGAGCATCTTCCTCTATTAGATTTAACTCTAAATCACGATTTGTAGAGTATACTAAACCTCCTTTTTTCATTTTTTCAATCCTAATTCTTTAATTCTTTCCTCTAAAAATTGACCAGCAGTAATATCTTCATGTTTTTTTGGATTTTCATCACTTATACAAGATGATAAACAATTAAGAGACATTTCTGATCTTGGGTGCATGAAGAAAGGAATAGAGAATCTTGGTTTAGACCATTCTTCTTTCGGAGGGTTTACTACTTTATGAATAGAAGAGTGTAGTTTATTGTTTGTTAATCTAGACATCATGTCTCCGATATTAATAACCACTTGATGAGGTAGAGCGGTCACAGGAATCCAATTTCCACTTCTTGTTTGTACTTCTAGCCCCGATGCACTTGCTCCCATCAAGATTGTTATTAAATTAATATCACCATGAGGAGCCGCCCTTACAGCTCCTTTTGGTTCACTTGTGATGGGTGGATAGTGAATAGCTCTAAGTATACTGTTTCCGCCTTGGACTTTAGAGTCAAAATAGTTTTCTGGTAGCTTTAGATGTAATGCTAATGCTCTTAAAATTTCAATACCAGTATGTTCGAGAATACTAAAGACTCTTCTTCCAATTTGATTAAAATTAGGTATTTCAGCGCATCTAACATTAGGTTCATATTCACTATATAAAGGGTCATCTGTTTCAAGTTCTTGTCCAAAGTGCCAAAATTCTTTTAAATCAGATTGAGAATGTCCTTTAGCGGTTTCCCTGCCAAATGAAATATATCCTCTTTGACCATTTAATTCGGCTTTTTCATATTGTAATTTTTTTTCTAACGGCAAATTGAAAAATTTTTTCACCTCCTCATATAATTCTTCTTCAATTGCATTATTAAGTCCATAGTTTTTGAGAGATATAAATCCAACTTCTTCATATGCTTCGCCTAGTTTTTTAACAAAATCATTTTTTATTTCAACTTCATGACTTTTAAATTCATTTAAATCTAATGATGGTATAACTTGATTCATGTTCTATTATTTTTTATTAGTAATTTAATTTTTTGATGATAATAGTCTAATTAGAACAAAATTAAATATTAATTATATAATTTTGACTCAAATGAAAATTAATTATAATATATCTGGTTTAGATAATGAGATTTTACTGAATCTCTATCGATCTATGTTGAAACCTCGTATGATTGAAGAAAAGATGTTATTATTACTTCGTCAAGGAAAAATATCTAAATGGTTTTCTGGTATTGGACAAGAAGCGATTTCTGCTGCAATTACTAATGTGTTAGAATCGGATGAATTTATCTTACCTATGCATAGAAATTTAGGAGTCTTTACCGGTAGAGATATCAATTTGTCACAATTGTTTTCTCAATTTCAAGGTAAATATAATGGATTCACAAAAGGACGTGACAGATCTTTTCATTTTGGTTCGATTCCACATAATATAGTGGGCATGATTTCTCATCTTGGTCCACAGATGGGAGTTGCTAGTGGTATTGCTCTAGCAAATCTTTTGAATAAAAATAATCAGGTTTGTGTTGTTTTTTCAGGAGATGGGGGCACAAGTGAAGGTGATTTTCATGAAGCATTGAATGTCGCTTCTGTTTGGTCTTTACCGGTTATTTTTTTAGTTGAAAATAATGGTTATGGATTATCTACCCCTGTGAATGAACAATATAATTGCAAGAACATATCTGATAGAGCTATTGGTTATGGTATTCCTGGATATACTATCGATGGTAACAATGTCGTTGAATTATTTAAAACAATGAAAGACATAGTAGATGATATGAGAATAAAACCTCATCCTGTATTAGTCGAATGTCAAACATTTCGTATGCGTGGACATGAAGAGGCTTCAGGTGTTAAGTATGTTCCCAAAGAACTATTAGAAGAGTGGGCATTAAAAGATCCTATTACTAATTTTGAAAAATATCTATTAAAGAAAAAAGTTTTAGATCAAAAGTATATAGAAGATGTTAAAAAAAATATTCAGCTTGAAATAGAAGATGGTTTAAGAGATGCATTTGAAGAAAATGAAATTGAAGGAAATTTAGAAGTAGAATTAAACGATGTGTTTCAAGATTTTAACTTTAAGCATAAACCATCATCATCTAATTATAAAAAAAATCGTTTTATTGATGCAGTTTCAGAAGGGCTTTTTGAAGGGATGCAAGAATATAATAATTTGATTTTTATGGGTCAAGACATTGCTGATTACGGTGGTGTATTTAAAATTTCTGATGGATTTATCGATTCGTTTGGTAAAGAGCGTGTTCGTAATACACCTATTTGTGAGTCCATTATATTAAGTATGGCTCTTGGCTTATCTGTTCGTGGTTATAAGACTGTGGTGGAAATGCAATTTGCTGACTTTGTTAGTAGTGGATTTAACGCTGTTGTAAATAATTTAGCAAAATCACATTATCGCTGGGGACAATGTGCGGATGTAGTAGTCAGAATGCCTTGTGGTGGTGGTGTTGGCGCAGGTCCTTTTCACTCTCAAACAAATGAGGCTTGGTTTACTCATACACCAGGTCTCAAAGTAGTATATCCTGCATTTCCCTATGATGCTAAGGGATTATTAATAACCTCTATAGAAGATCCAAATCCTGTTATGTTTTTTGAACATAAAGCTTTATATAGAAGTATTTATCAAGATGTTCCAGAGGGATATTATAATATTCCACTTGGACAAGCAAAAACTATTCATGCTGGAACAGACTTAAGTATTATTACCTATGGAATGGGTGTTCATTGGGCATTGGAGTTTATGGATGCTAATACTAATATTTCTATTGACCTTTTAGATTTAAGAACATTAATCCCTTTAGACATAGATTCTATCAAAAAAACGGTCATGAAGACTGGAAAGGTTTTAATTTTACATGAGGATGCAAATATTGGCGGTTTTGGAGCAGATATTGCTTCTTTAATAGCTCAGGATTACTTTGAGTACTTAGATGCGCCTATATTCAGGGTTTCTAGTTTAGACACCCCAATTCCATTTGCTTCTAATTTAGAAAGACAATATTTAGCAAATAAAAGATTAAAAAAAGCAATTTTTGATTTAAATTCTTTTTAGTTTTTGTTGTTGTATCCACATTACAACATTCCATAAGAAGATCAAAAATATATATACTACTTCTGCAACTCCATAGCTTGGGAATGGTATTAATAATAGTGACGAAAGTAGCATTAAACTACCTATTAAAACAGAAAATAGGCCTTTTCTCACGTATGATCTTGATCTTGCAATTCCAAACAAGAATATAAAGAAGTTGTAAACTAAAAAAAAACATAAAGCTGGTATTTTATGCAATGGTCCAAAGTTCATTGGAATTAAAGCAGTTAAGAATAAACATATACTTGATATTAATAACAATATTTTAAGTAATAATTTGTATCGTATGTTTTTTATTATTTTTTGAACAATGGTGATACCATTCCAAAATATTGCAATAGCAAATATTATTAATGAGATTAGAAAAATCAAAGAAGTGTTTTGTAGTATTCCAAAGTATGAAATAGGTTGGGTTCTTGGGTCAAATTCTGGAAAGAGATAGATGCATATTGATGGAGTTAGTATACCTAGAATCAGAGAGGAAATAAAGTATGCTTTTCTAATTTTTTTTATTATTTCCGTTCTCATTGGTTAACTTTACGAAGAATTTCGAATTCCTTTTATAGTCTTTTCTATAATATCCTTTTCTTTTTCTATTGCTTTCTTTTTAAGAGTTTCAGCGTGTAATAGTATTTTTTTCTTTTCTTTTTCTTCTGTATAGTCTTTGGCATTGATAATAACATTTAAATATGCACCTAAAACAGCGGATCTTGCACATAATCCTGCTACACCTACATCACTTATTGAATTCGGATTTCCTATTTCCACGATTTCTTCTATTAAATCCATTAATTCCAGTGAAGTTTCCATCACTTGAAGTGGAATATTGATCGCATTTAATGTTGCTTGCTGTATAGCTATCGATTTTATTTTCTTTTCTTCTTCATTATTTTCGTTTAATCTAAAAGCATTAATGATCTCGTTAAATGCATTCGTGTCTTCATCGACCATATTTTCTAGATTTGTAATATATTTTTGTCCTTCGTCTGCTAGATTTGAAAATTTTTCCCATTTGTCATCCCATCCTCTTTTGTGAGATGAAAGATTAGCAACCATTGTTGTTAAAGCTGCACCTAGAGCGCCAATATATGCAGATATAGAGCCTCCGCCAGGAGCTGGGCTTTCAGAGGCAGTTTCTTGAATAAATTGTGTTAAAGACAGATCACATAAGCTATTTTTTTCTTCTTTAATTTTATATTCAATAATTTTTTCATTAGGATCAAATTCGCAAATTTCATCTAAGCCCATTGTTTTTTGCGCAATTTTAATGATTTGATCTTCAGATATTCCTGTAGATCGTTGTTGTTTTTTTAAAAAATATTTTCCAGCATCAAGCATCGATTTTAGTGGAATTAATCCAACTAATTCAGATCCAGTAACTCTAATTCCTCTTTTTTCTGCTTTTTTACATACTTCATCAAACACTACATGAATTGGCGTCTTTTGTATATTTGTTAAATTCATAGATATTTG
>CEUA01092412.1_pt1 | contig 18400 bp, 13 predicted proteins | sample 361541 | NCBI WGS metagenome assembly CEUA01 (sample SAMEA2623079, study PRJEB7988) | marine metagenome | isolation source: saline water (ENVO:00002010), including
GCTTTAATAATTTCTACTTTTTCTGGATTATGGAGATATAGAATTGGCGACACGATTAGCTTTTCATCTGTCAACCCATATAGAATACTAATTACCGGAAGAACCAAACATTATATTAATGCCTTTGGCGAAGAAGTTATAGTCCAAAATTCAGACAGTGCAATATCAAATACCTGTAAGCTGTTTTCTTTGTCTTTTTATAACTACTCAGCCGCTCCAATATTTATAACTGGAGAAAACAGAGGGGCTCATGAATGGATTATAGAGCTCCAATCTCAACCCCAAAACAAAAACGACTTTATTAAAACATTAGACAACGAACTAAGAAAAGTTAATTCAGATTATGATGCTAAAAGATATAAAAACATAGCGTTAAAGCCACCAAAGGTTCATTTTGTTAATGAAGGGTTTTTTGATTTTTGGCTTAAGAAAAGAAAGAAACTTGGAGGGCAGAATAAGATACCAAGATTGTCTAATGACAGAACTTATATTGATGATATGTTGCTTTACATTAAACGTTTTCAATAAAATCAAAAGTTGATAATATTTCTGGTTTTCCATTAACCACAGCAATATTATGCTCAAAATGAGCAGAAGGTTTTCTGTCAGCTGTTATTACAGTCCACCCATCAGAAGCTTGTTCAACCTCTTTTCCACCTTGGTTTATCATTGGTTCTATTGCGACGACCAATCCGTTTTTTATTTTGGCCCCTGTGTTTTTATGACCAAAATTTGGTATGTCAGGTTCTTCGTGAAGGCTTTTCCCTAGTCCGTGCCCCACAAGCTCTCTTACTACACCATAACCGTGTTTTTCAGTAAAGTTTTGTATTTCATTACTTACGTCTCCAATTCTATTTCCAACTTTGAGTTTTTTTATTCCTCTGTACAATGATTCTTTAGTCACTTCTAGAAGTTTTTTTGTTTTTTCTTCAACATCACCAACTTCAAAAGTATATGCGTGATCTCCATAAAACTTATTTTTTAAAACGCCGCAATCTATTGAAATCACGTCACCATTTTTTAGTGGCTTGCCTCCTGGTATCCCGTGTACCACCTCTTCATTAATGGAGACACATAATGTGTTAGGGAAATCATACATGCCCAGAAAACCGGGCTCAGCATCGTTGTCCCTTATAAAAGTTTCAGCTATTTTATCTAGGTCTATTGGAATTGCTCCTGGAAAAATAAGCTTTTTAAGTTCTCCTAGGGTCTTTGAAACTAGCAGTGAGCTCTCTCTTATTAACTCAATTTCTTCTAAGGTTTTATATACTATCATTGGGTTACCCAATCATTTTATTTGGGTCAACCCATTTATCAAAGTCTTTTTCTGAAACTAGTTTTAGTTTTAAAGCGGCTTCTTTTAAAGTGGAGCCGTCTTCGTAGGCTTTTTTAGCTATTTTAGAAGCATTATCATATCCAATATGACTGTTTAATGCTGTTACTAGCATCAGTGATTTATCAAGCTTTTCTTTAATTTCTTTTTTGTTTGCCTCTATTCCTATTATACAATTTTTATTAAAAGAATTAGCAACATCTCCCAAGAGCCTTGCGGAATTTAGCACATTATGAGCCATCATCGGTTTAAAGACATTTAATTCAAAATGCCCACTCATTCCACCCACGCTTATCGCAACATCATTTCCAATAACTTGAGAGCAAACCATTGTGACCGCTTCGCATTGAGTAGGATTAACTTTTCCAGGCATTATCGAAGAACCTGGTTCATTAGCAGGAATGGATATCTCTCCTATCCCACTTCTTGGCCCAGAAGATAACATTCTAATATCATTTGCGATTTTCATTAAAGAAACAGCACACCCTTTCAAAGCAGATGAAGCTTTAACTGTAGCGTCATTTGCAGCTAATGCTTCAAATTTATTTTTAGCAGTAACAAATTTATACCCAGTAATTTCTGATATTTTATCAGCAACTAGTCTGGAATATCCCTTTGGGGTGTTAAGTCCAGTGCCTACAGCGGTTCCGCCTAATGCTAATTCAGATAAATGAGAAAGAGATTCCTTCATTGTTTTAACAGAATTATTTAGTTGGGAGACATATCCACTAAATTCCATTCCTAAAGTTAAAGGTGTTGCGTCCATGAAGTGGGTTCTGCCTATTTTTACTATTTTGTCAAATTCTTTAGCTTTTTTATCTAGCTCTTTAGATAAACTTTCAACAGCTGGGATTGTGTAGCTGTTAATAATGTGAAAAGATGACATGTTCATCGCTGTAGGAAAGGTGTCATTTGAAGATTGAGATTTGTTCACATCATCATTTGGGTGAATTTTTTTCTTTTTGTCGGTTAATTTTCCACCCATCATAACATGTGCCCTGTTTGCTATAACTTCATTAACATTCATGTTTGATTGTGTTCCTGAACCAGTTTGCCATACTGAAAGAGGAAAATGATCCATAAGTTTTCCGTCTAATATCTCACCACAAACAGCAACTATAATTTCCATTTTATCTTTCTCTAAAGCTCCTAATTCAAAATTAGTTTCTGCTGCAGCCATTTTCAGCACAGCAAAACTTTCAATTATCTCCCACGGCATTTTTTCAAAGCCTATGTCAAAGTTTTCAAGGGAACGTTGAGTCTGAGCCCCCCAATATTTATCAGAAATCACTTCTATGTTCCCAATTGAATCTTTTTCTGTTCTTGTTTTCATATATTCAAAATTAACTATAAATATCTTTATGTATATTATGATTGTTTATAATGTCGCAGTTTGTTTTTAATAAATAATTTGTTTACTTGCAGTTTAGAATTAATCTAAATAACACAAAAATGAGAAGTTTAATATTAATTATGTTCTTTTTTGCGATGTCCTGTTCGCAAAAAAAAGAAATTACAAACGAAGTTAATTTATATAGCCAAAGACACTACACAGTTGATGAAATACAGTATAAGAATTTTGAAGAGTTGACAGGAATAAAGGTGAATGTAGTAAAGGCAAATGCCGATGAGTTAATAGAAAGATTAAAAAATGAAGGTAAAAACTCGCCTGCAGATTTATTTATTACTGTAGATGCAGGAAAGTTATTTCACGCAAGGGAGCAGGGGTTACTTCAAAAAGTTTCTTCTGAAATTTTGAATACAAATGTTGCGAGTGACTTAAGAGACCCTGATGGTTATTGGACTCCTATAACCTATAGGGCCCGTATATTAGTGTATAGTAAAGACAGAGTTTCAAAGGAAGATCTTAGCACATACGAAGATCTATCTAACCCTAAATGGAAAAACAAGATACTGGTCAGATCCTCATCAAACGCTTACAATCAGGCATTAATGTCTTCATTAGTTGCAAATTTGGGTTATGACAAAGCAAAGGAATGGTCTTCAGGTTTAGTTGCAAATTTTGCTAGGGACCCCAAGGGAAGTGATCGTGATCAAGTCAGAGCAATTGCGGCTGGACAGGGCGATATAGCAATTGTAAACTCATATTATATTGGAATTTTACTTTCTTCTGAAAAGGAATCAGACTTAAATGCTGGAAAATCAGTTGGTGTCTTTTTTCCTAATCAAGGAGAGGGAAGAGGGAGTCACATAAATGTTTCAGCAATTGGGTTAACGAATAATTCTCCAAATAAAGAAAATGCTATTAGGCTCATGGAATACTTAACAAGCCCTGAGGCTCAGGAGGTTTATGTTAATAATAGCTATGAGTATCCTGTGAACAAATTAGTTCAACCATCAGAAATAGTAAAAAAATGGGGTGAATTTAAGGTTGATAAATTAAACCTTAATTCTCTAGGCGAGTATAGGTCAGATGCAATAAAAATATTCGATTCTACAGGTTGGCAATAATTAAAAGTAATTTTTTTTTTGAAAATAAAAGGTGGGTAATAACTAGCTTAATAATAGCTACATTCATACTCTTGCCTGTCCTTGTTTTAATATTAAATCTTTTTAATGGTCAGGGAGAGACATTAAATTATCTTGTTGAAACCGTTCTCTTTGATTACACAATTAACACTTTTAAATTAATTTTAATTTGCTGTGTTTCAGCTTTATTTTTTGGGTTAATTCCCGCGTGGTTTATTAGTAATTATAGTTTCTTTGGGAGGAATTTTTTTGACCTTGTTTTGTACCTTCCTTTGGCTATTCCTTCATATATAATGGCGTTCACATATATAGACATACTTAGTTATACTGGCTTTTTTCAAACACTTCTAAACAATATTTCTTTTGTTCCAAGTAGCTTTCTGAATGTTGATTATATGCAGATTGAAACTTTAGGTGTTTTAATGGGTCTAGCATTGTATCCTTATGTGTATACAGCATCAAGAGTATCCTTTAGTTTAATAGGAACCAACTATATCAACGTTTCAAAAAACCTTGGTTTGAACTCCGCCCAAACTTTTTACAAAATCATACTGCCTCTATCTAGACCTGCTATTTTTTCAGGACTTTTTTTGGTTATTATGGAGGTTTTAAATGAGTACGGAGCAGTTAAATATTTTGGTGTAAACACTTATACATCTGGCATATTTAGATCTTGGTTCTCTTTGGGGGATATTAACGGAGCAATACAATTAGCGTGTATTCTTTTGGTTTTTGTTTTGGTGTTATTTTATCTAGAAAAGAAAACAATCAACAAGTCAAAATTTTATTATTCTAAAAACTCAGATGTTATTAATAAAAAATTACAACAAAAGTCATCCTTTTTAATGACGTCGGTATGCGTTGTTCCTTTCCTCTTTGGATTTGTCATACCGGTTCTTTTTATTATTAATAATGTGATTATAACTTATTCTGATATTGATTTTTTCAAACTTCTTAAATTGACATGGAATTCGGTTTATGTTTCAACGTTTTCTGCTTTTTTAATTATAGCCACTGCTCTTTTTTTCCTTTTTGTAGACAGAATTTCTAGAAGGAATTGGTCTTCCCATATTAATAGTCTTATCTCATTAGGCTATGCTCTGCCGGGAGCCGTTGTAGGCCTTGGTTTAATCTTGTTATTTAGCTCTTACTCTTTGGTTGGCTCATTTTTTATTTTATTTTATGCGTATATAATAAGGTTTTTAGCTGTAGGGAAATCTCCCATAAAATCTAGTATTGAAAAACAACCTTTAAGTTTTGATGATACTGGTAAAAATCTTGGCCTTGGGCCATTTAAATTATTACAAAAGATTCATTTCCCAGTAAACAAATACGCTCTTTTAAGTGCTTTTATTTTGGTTTTTATTGATGTGATGAAAGAGTTACCCGTGACATTAATTCTCAGGCCATTTAATTTTGATACCTTAGCCACTCAAACTTATGAGTTTGCAATAGAGGAAATGTTGCCTCTTTCAAGCGTATATTCTTTAATGATTATTGCTTTGTCAAGTGTGATGTTATTAATTTTGAAAAGTTTTGTTGATAAACAGATAGATGTATCTTGAGGTAAAAAATTTAAGTAAGTTTTATGATCATAATTTACCAATCATAAAAGATTTAACTTTTTCAGTTAAAAAGGGGGAGTTTATTTCTTTTTTAGGAGAAAGTGGTTCAGGAAAGACAACCTTTTTAAAGTGTTTGGCTGGGTTAGAAAAAATTAACGGCGGATCCATATCATTGAACTCAACTTTTCTTAATAATGAAAAGACTTTTATAAAACCCCAAAAAAGAAAAGTGGGTTTTGTTTTTCAAGATTATCCTCTCTTTCCACATTTGAATATTATAGAGAATATCACATTCAATCTTGATAAAAAATATCACTCAAAACTAGAATATATTTTAAAGCTAACAGGACTCAATTTTTTAGTTGAGAGATATCCTCATGAAATTTCAGGAGGAGAACAACAGAGAGCTTGTATTGCGAGAGCCCTGATAAGAGAGCCAGAGCTTTTACTCTTGGATGAGCCTTTCAGCAATTTAGACTCAACAATAAAAGAATCTATGAAAGAGGAGATATTTAAAATAGTCAAAAAAACAAAAACCACAACAATATTAGTTACTCATGATATTAATGATGCGTTAAACATTTCTGATAGAATTCTGATTTTTAAAGCGGGAATACTTCAGCAGTATGATGATCCGGTGAAGATGTACTGTGAGCCTGCTAATTGTTATTGTGCCGAGGTTCTTGGGGATATGAATAAGCTTTTTCATAAGAACAAAACATATTATATCAGACCAGAAAAGGTTAATGTTTCTAATAAAAAGTCAGGGTATAGTGTTCATGTAGAAAAATGTTTTTTTCAAGGGAAGGAATATAAAGTTAAAGGTAGAATTAATAATGAGATTTGGCATTTTTTTTCTTCAAGCCGTATAGCTGAAGATTCAAATATTTATGTTGATTTTCCCGAAGAAGATCTAATTTATTTTGACCCGGTCTGTAAGAATTTTTTTAAATAATTATTAGAAAATAACTTTTTTATCTATTCTCTTTTTGTCTCTTTCTATAATTACAACAGTTTTTTCTCCCCTTTCAAACTTTGATAACGCTTTCATGTAGTCCATCATATTATCAACTTGATAGTTTCCCATTTTAATGACTATATCACCTTTGATCATTCCGGATAATTGTGCTGGTCTGTTTTCTGAGACACCATCGATTCTCATTCCTGTTCCGTCAAACAAATAGTCGGGTATAACCCCCAATGTAACATTAAATCTTGGAGCCTGTTCGCTTTCATTTACTGTTTTTCTAAATTTTAATTTGCCCTGTTCATTAAGCTGAGATATTAAATCAAAAATATAAGAAGAAATTTTTTCCATTCCTTCAAAATTAATTTTATCATAATCATCTGAAGGTTTGTGATAATCTTCATGTTGCCCGGTAAAAAAATGCAATACTGGTATGTCGTTTATGTAAAAAGAAGTGTGATCAGATGGGCCAACCCCTGATTCTTTTAGCGAAAGTTTAAACGAATTGTTACTTGTATTTAATACTTGTGTAAATAAAGGTGAGGTTCCAACACCAAAAACAGCTAATGTTGTGTCTTGTCCTAGTCTACCTACCATATCCATATTTATCATGTAATTAAATTTTTCCAGTTGAACCGGAGAATTTTTAGTAAAATAATTTGAGCCTAATATCCCAATTTCTTCACCAGAGAAAGCAATAAAAAGATAATTATTGCTTTTATTATTATCTTTTAGTTTTGATGCAAGATCAAGTAACAGAGCTGTACCGCTTGCGTTATCATCTGCACCATTATGAACCTTTCTTTTCGTGTCTCTATATAATGAATTTTGTCCCCCATATCCAAGATGGTCATAATGCGCTCCAATGATCACTGTGTTTTCAGATGAATTATCAATATACCCTAAAACATTAATTCCAGTTTTTGTGCTATCATTTGAGGTAGTTGTAAATTGTGCGTTTTCATGAGGACTTTTAGAGGCCTTAAAACTAAAGTTCTGAAAATATCCTTCCTTTAGATACGGGGGTATTTTAAGATCAATTAATCTTTTCTTAATATACTCTGCTGCAATTTTTTCTCCCATTGTTCCTACCTCTCTTCCCATAAGACTATCGTGAGATAAAACCAGAACATCTTCTCTTATCATAGATGAATTATTGCTTTTAATATTGCAACTTAAAACAAGAACAAAAAGGCATAAATATGTTGTTAATTTCATTATTTGTGATTTATTTTTGGCAAAAATAGTTCAAGATGAAGTATAAAAATCTTTTTTTTCTCTTTTTATTTTTCTCATGTAAATTGAGTGATGATAATAAAAAAAACTCCACATTAATACACCAGGATGAAACACATTTTAAATCAATAAAACAGATAACTTTTGGCGGGGATAACGCGGAGTCTTACTGGAGCTTTGATGATCAAAAATTAGTATTTCAATCAAATAATGAAAAATGGAATGTGAGTTGTGATCAAATGTTTCTAATGGATTTTGGAGATACTTTTAATGATAATTCTCCACAAATGATAAGCACAGGTTTAGGCCGGACTACTTGTTCATATTTTATGCCGGATAATGAACATGTTTTATATTCGTCTACTCATTTGAAAAACAAAGAGTGCCCAGAAACTCCACTAAGAAAAGACGGAAATTATGTCTGGCCTATTTATGAAAGTTATGATATTTTTCTTGCTGATTTAGAGGGCAATATTGTGTCTCAACTAACTCATGAAAATGGGTATGATGCTGAAGCTACAGTTTCTCCAAAGGGTGATAAAATAGTATTTACTTCTGCGAGGTCTGGAGATTTAGAATTATACACCATGAATATTGATGGCTCAAATGTTAAGCAAATTACCAATAGTGTTGGTTATGATGGGGGGGCTTTTTTTTCTCCTGATGGCAGCAAAATAGTTTTTAGGGCGTCTAGACCTCAAACTGAAGAAGATATAAAAAAGTACAAGGAACTTCTTAAAGAAGGTTTAGTTGCACCTTCTGATATGGAAATTTTTATTTGTGATTCGGATGGTTCTAATTTAAAGCAGATTACATATCTTGGAAATGCAAACTGGAGTCCTTTTTTTCATCCCTCAGGGGAGAAAATATTATTTTCATCTAACTTTAATTCTGATGTTGGAATACCTTTCAATATTTATATGATAGATATTGATGGGCGAAACTTAAAAAAAATAACATCTGATAAAACCTTTGACTCCTTTCCTGTCTTTTCAAATAACGGTAAATATTTAGCTTTTTCATCTAATCGAAATAACGGAGGAACGAGAGACACAAATATTTTTATAGCAGAGTGGAAAGATTAAATTTTTATTTGAATAGTTAAATACATATTTCTTGGAGGAGATGGAATTATTCCAGGTCCGGGATAGCCTGTTGCTCTGCGTGTAAAATATAATGTATTAGTTAAATTGTTTACCCCGCACTCAAGCCGTATTCTTTGTAATAAATACGAAGCACTCATGTCCGTCAGACTATAACTTGGTATTTTACCAATTATTCCACTTATATTTCCCTCTATAGCATTTGAGGAGTCAGTAAATTGTTTTGAGATATAGCTGTATTGGAGATTTAATACGAAATTACCATAACCATACTTTATACCTGTTTTAATATTTCTTTTTGGAACAAACTCAACTTTTTTCCCCACAACTCCATTTTCTTGAGATCTAATATATTCTGAATCAATAAAGGCTGTGTTTATAAAAAAGTTAAGGCTTGAGTTGTCGCTGCCTATTAACAAACGATTTATATCAAAATCAATATTAGATTCAATCCCATATATAAAAGCATCCCCTATATTGCCTCTTTCACTTTTTACACTTCCATCTCTAAATTCTTTTTGAATAAATCCTATTCTGTTATTATAAAACATATTGAATAACGTAAAATCAAATGAAACCATTTCTTTAACATTCCCCCTTAATCCAAGATCATACGTAAACCCACTTTCATCTTTTATTTTTGGATTAATTGAGTATGCTGGGTTTATTATGCTCATGTCCGAAAAGGTAACAGATCTATAGTTTTCAGATATGTTTGTATATAATTCAATGCTTTTGTTTGGCTTGAAACTTGTACCTAAACCAAATAAAATAAAGGATCTTCTGCTGTCTCTTTTTTCATATACTATATTATTAAATATCACATTTCCTGCACCATCAAGGTTGATTTGTCTATATGAACCGTTACTTTTAGTAATTATATTTTCAAACCTAAAACCAGGTGTGATTGAGGTTTTTTGATTTAAGTAAAAAACATTTTCTCCAAAAAACGCAAAATTTTTATTTGGATAAACATAATTTGATTGATTGGTATAATTTGGGAACCTCTCCAAATAGAAATCAAAGTCTGCATCTTGATTTTCTGAACCAGGACCCTGATTGCTTGTTGTTTTTGATTTGTAATATTTTCCCCCAATTACGAAAACATTTTTTTTACTAAAAACTTTGTAGTTGCTCAAAAATTTAACCTCTAGACCATGGTTATTAAAATCTCCTTTAATAAGGTCTCTTTCTGTTAAAGGGTCAATCTGATTTACTCTGTTGCTTCTAAATCCCACTGTATTTCTTTTTGCGTCAAGTCCAAAAAAACTTACTAAAACACTATTCTTATTATTAATCTTATGCTCTAATTTAAGGTTATATAATAACCAATCGAGACCAAACCAATTTCTTGTTCTATTACTTTGGAGAGGGTCTAATTGAAACATTCTGTCAGAAAGACCACCTGCTTGTTGTGCTAAGTATTTTAAATATGACACTTCAGCACTTATCTTTATTTTGTCTGACAATTTCTGATTAAAGTGGATATAAAAATTATTTGAGTTGTATTTGGAATTATCTCTGAAACCATCTCCTTTTTTGTAATTATAATATGAATAAAAACTAAAGTTTTTGTTCTTTCCACTTAGGCTTGTATAATTAGTAAATAAATTATTACTTCCAGCTGAGATTCTTGATATAGCTTCTAGCTTTTTATTGGCAGGCTCTTTTAAAATGAAATTAATTAACCCTCCAAATTGAGTGCCATATTGAAGTGAGGCTGCTCCTCTTATTATTTGTATCTGCCCTAGCGCTTCTGCTGGTGGAGTGTAGTAACTTTCGGGATAACCTAACACATCAGCACTAATATCATAACCATTTTGTCTTGTGTTAAAGTTTGATGTTCTGTTTGGATCTAACCCCCTCCCTCCTATGTGTAGCTGTAATCCAGCGTCATCGTTTTGGTATATGTTCAGCCCTGATATTTGATTATAGATTTGTCTAGCATTGTTAGACGCAAGATTTGCCATAGAATGATCAACCAAAATAACTTCAGTTTTCTTGCCAGCATATATAGAGGTTCCCTCGACATCTTTCAATCTCTTTAGTTGAAATTCTTTAATTTTTTGCCCTTTTATTATAACTTCAGAAAGGACTTGAGTTTGTTTTTGGAAAACCACATCAACTTTTGTTTCACGTTTTATTATTATTTCTTTTTCAATATATTGAGATCCAACTAGAAGGTATATGACTCTCATTTTGTTTTTTGTGGTGATAAATTCGTAGTAGCCTGAATTGTCGGTGTTAGTTAAAAATTTGTTTTCTCCATCATAAATAAATACCTCTGAATACGATAAAGCTTCTTCTTCAATCTGTATTGTCCCAAAAACTTTATTTTGAGCCTCAACAGCATAAGTTGAAAAAAACGTTAAGCAGAAAAAAAAATTAAATTCCCTTAATTTCATCTTTTAATGGTAAAACCCATGTTTTGTTTTTGAATGATTCTTTTTGTTTATAAAGGTCTATGTTAGGGTCAATAAACCTTTGACTTGCTCTTCCGTTTAATGCAACAAAGCTATCAGCATAGACTTCTATTTTATCATTTTCATTTGAAAATTTATCTCCAAGATAATGGGCAAATTCTAATATAAAATCAGGTTGAAAACTCATTTGTTTTTCCTGAAATGTAGTTAGGTAATCTGAGCTGTTTACAACAATACGTGATCCGGTTTTAGGGTATTTAATTATAAAATTAGTATATCCAATTTTTTCAACCAACATAACTCTCCATGAAAAACGATATCCTTGTTCATGCCAAAACAACTCACCAGGATATAGTTTATATCTAAAAGGAATTAAGGTTTGAAATAGAAAAAAAAGGGTTAATATGAAAATTATTACCTTCTCATTATTAATCTCAAAATTGTTTACTGGTTTTATTTTTATAGTGCGGATATTTAATCTGACCTTTTTGATGATACCGTATAAAACCCTTAATGTTTTTTTGTGAAATTGATTGTTAAAAAATATCATTGAACTAAATATCATAATATAGGGAAACATTCCTATAGGAAACAGAACTAAAGTAAAAATGTGGAAAAACACCACCATAATAAATGCAAATGTTCTGGTTCGAGAATAAATTAAGAGAAAAGGAATAGATAAATCATATATCATGCCGCCCCAGCTCATTGCAAAGTGAACCCAGTTTTTTTGTAAAAGTGTTTCGCCTATTATTGGAATATCATATTTTGATGCCAACCAAATTTTTAATGGCATTGCCTCTATTAGCCAATCAGAATTTAATTTTGCTAATCCTGCATATATATACACCAAAGCAACAAGCAATTTTATTGAGTCAACAGACCATCTTGGGATTTGCTTATATGAGGTTCTTTTAAAAAAACTATCAGCTGAAAAACATATGTTTGCTGGAAGAAAAATCAACAAAAAACTTAATGAGCTTATGAAATAATAATGATTTAAATAAGTTGTCTTGTCCATTAATTCAATATATGTAAAGCTCAGAAAGAATAATAAAATTGACATTCTGTATTTATATCCGATCATGATAAAAAAAGAGGACATGAAACATATTATAAAAATCAAATATGTGTATTCACCTATAGGTTTGGCCCACTCAAAACCATAATATGAAAAATGAAATTTTGGGATTAAATAGAACTCCTCTATCCAACCTTTTGACCAGAATCTTATTATACTATAACACATTAAAAGGCCAAAGCCTATTCTAAAAAAAGAAAGAGTTGTAGCGTCAGTTTTTTTGTTAAAGTATTTTTTGATGTAATTTATAAACACATTTGTTATTCTAATCCCCATCAGCATCTACATAGTCAACATTAATGCTTAATAATTGTAACATGTCAACTTTAAGTAGAACGACAACTTCTTGTATTGCATCATATGTTTGAAGAAGTTCGGTGTTATTGTTTTGAATTTGATTTACAAAATCATCATCTAACATAGATATCTTATTTAATGCATTATCAATTTTATTACTTATAAGATAGCCAAGATTTTTATTTCCTTCCTTTGTGTCAAGGTCAGTAATTATACTTTTAAGACTTGAGCCAGGATAGTTATTATTATTATCACCATTAATTCCTTCGTAAAAATTTTTAATGTAATTAATTGCGCTTTGAGCAAGTTGTTTTGAGTGTTCTCTGCTGTAATATCCTTCTACATTTTCAGGCAATGGCATTGAAGAAAAAACACCACCGGGGATACCAAATTTATTTGCCCTAAAACCCTTTTCATAATAGAAAAGAAAATCGTTAACCACTAAATTAACTGAAGAGGTAGCTGTGTTTTCAGTTGAACTTATAAATTCATATTTATATACCTCCCAGCTGTTTACTATGTCTTTTGTATTATTTTTTGCTGTATTGGTTATTGCCATCAAATAGTTTATGTATTTTTCGTCTATAGTGTATTTTTCTAAAATCTCTTCGTCTGATGAGCCGATGCCATATAGTAGGTAGTCAATAGCGGGAAAGCCCTGTGCTGCAAAATTGTTTGCGTTTAAAAGGTCATACTCCTCAGACGAAATGTTTGATTCAATTCTAGCAGTATTTGATGGATAAATATTCATCTTAGAGTTATAGTATAACTCTTCGGCTTTACCAATATTAAACATTTCAACCCTTTGCCACTTAATATAAGCACTAATAAAATCATCTCTTAAATTTTTTAGAGAATTTAGATCACGTTGGTTTTCAAATTGAATAGCTGACTCATTCATTTGATCTAAATCTAATTTTAATTTATTTAAGCCGGGCTGGATATGAAAGGTGTGCCAGTTGATGAGAAGTGAAGACCTGTCGTATGAGGGGCCTACAAGATCTGATTCAGAATTATCACAAGAGACTATTGTAGAAAATAAAATAAGAAGAGTTAGGAGAATCTTTTTCATTATTTGTTATTTATAATCATTACAAATTAGAGGTCAAAGTTAAAAAACCAGCGAAGAAAAACAACGCTGGTTCAGGTTTTTAAGAAAAATATTTTTTAAACAACTATGTTTATATGGATTAGAAGCCAAATTTTGTTTCAATTTCAGTCGCCATTGTTTCTAATTCCGAAGGAGAAACTGTCCAAAAGTCATCAATTACAGATAACATGCTGTTAACTTCAGCGTTAGAATAATAGGGAGTTCCTGTGTCTGGATTTTTAGTAAACTGAAGACTTAAAACAAATCCCCAGCCTTCTGATAGTGCGTGGTGTGCATCAGCCCATGTCCCATCATTTATTTTTCCAGCACCACTTCGTAAATAGTCAGCGGCTTTTCTTCCAATTATTTGAGATAATTTTGTTTTAACTATTTCTGCTTGCTCGTCTCTCACATCATAAGCTCCAGCTACAATAGCTGCTCTTCCGTGTTTGAAAGCATCATATAATTCTTTAGCAATTCCAGGTAAGCTGGAACCATCAACCTTTTTAAGATATTTGCTTACTAAAACATCTTGTCCCTCAATAGTTGAGTTTGAAATGTCTGTGTCTAAACCATAAAGATATCCAAAACCCTCATCCCAATAGTGCTCCATCTGCGTGTAATTTTTGCCTTCAACTAATGTTCCAGCATCATTATCAGCCTTGTTTGTTCCAGCATCTAATTTGCCTGAAGAGAGGTACCCCCAAATAATCTGGTCACAAACTAAAGCTCCCATTAATCCCTTAGTAAATAATTGAGTAATTTCATGGCCCTTCCCATTTATTATAACTGCTCTTCCGTTAGCTCCAGGATCTGTATAGGTTCCTGGTGTTCCTGCTGAAGCATCATTCATTACATTTGGAAAAACATTTGTTGCTACATCATTAATAAGTGCGTCAAACTGAGGTTTAACGGTTGAAGATGCTTGAGAACTTGAAGCTGTTTTGTTTCCAAGTTTTTTACCAGAAGCAGCTAGTCCTGGGTTTCCGAATCCGGCACCGTTATTGAACATGTTATCTAGATCTTCTTGTGACTTTATAGGTGTATTAAGCCAGACACTTAATTCGCCAGCCATCTCTAGTCTAGCAGATTGTCCCGAATAACTTACAGTTGTTTGACCGTCTCTTTCAAAAGAATATGTTGTTGGGGGTTCAACAGTTATTGAAACTGGATCAGCAGTGTCTTCACAAGAGAATATAATTAGTGCCACTATAATATGATAATATATATTTTTAGTTTTCATGTTTATTTAGTTTATGATTAAATAATTGTGCAATTTTAATCCTTATTTAGAATTAGTCCAAATAAAAAGGACCTAAATATTAGGTCCTTCAAAATAAAGTATTTTGATTATTTATTAATCAAAGGTTGTTACACCCTCATTAGGCTGGTAAGTATAGCTAAAGGTATAAGTCTGTCCTTGGCTGCTAAATGCGTTAGGAACTTCAGGAGCGTCTTTGTAGTAACTCATAATTTGCATTTTAGCATACCTTCCATTATGTGTTTTAAAAACTAATGTTCTCCCGGCAATTGGTGTAATTAAGTATGTTTGTGAATCATAATTATACCAACCATTACCGCTTCCTGTAGGTATTGCCTTTGCCGTTTCAGAATCTTGAACTAATAAACTTTCTTCTACAGATATTATGCTTCCATAGTTTCCAACCGCAATATATCCGGCGGCCATACCACTTCTATTAGGCTCGTCTGGTGTTCCAGAAAAACCACCATTAACTAGTATGGTTGTTGCTCTAAAAGCAATATCCCAATCATCTCCCTCAACAGTAGTTTGTTTTGCAAAACTGAATTTTACAAAATCTCCTGCTGGTGGTTGACCAGGACCTGATGTGGTCATTGCCTCTAAATTGGTTACAATCATAGCCTCAATAGGCTCTAGGACTGGGTCATCATCACCACATGATAGCATAAGTAGTGATATTAATAATGTATATATTTTTTTCATTTTTATTTCTTTATTTAGAATCATTTCAAATAGTAGTGCGAAAATATAATTGGATTCTTATAAATCCAAATATAATTCTAATTATTGAATTTAATCTTGAAAGAATAACTTCTACCAGGATTGTTCATCAAGTTTTCTACGTCTGTGTATCCTAAAAGGTTTTTTATAAATACTTGAAATGAAATCTTATTGGATATTTTTTTGTTATAAGTCAAATTGGTTAAAAAATGCCCATTTATAAATTTGTCATATTTATCTAGATAAGAGTTGTTGTTTGTGTCAAATAACGCATATTTTCCCCTATAATTTATCCGGAAGTTTATGTTGTCTTTGTTTTGGTTCATATAATAGTTAAGATTTAAATTAACCTGATGTCTTGATCTTCCATATAAACCAAAGTAATCATTTTGTGAAAGCTGAAAAGACTGCTTTGAGACAGGATCTCTGGCAAATACAATTTCAGATTTAAAATCATCTATCGCCTTTATATCTTTTGCGTATAGGAGTTGATAACCTAATTTTATACTTAGCTTTTTTATCGGGTTATAACTTCCTTGTATTTCAGCACCCTGAGTGTAGGCTTTGTTTACGTTAGCATAACTGTATATAGTCTGTCCATTAGTTTTTCTTCCTACAATATTTGTCTCTATTAAGTTGAAAATATTATTTCTAAATAAATTTATTTCAATAGGAAAACTTGGGTTTGCATAATAGTGTAAACCTAAATTATAACTATTTGAACTTTCTGCTGTAAGGTTAGAATCAAAAATCTCGTTATAAAAAATTAAGCTATTGCTATCTTGTAATTCTTTCACCACCGCATCTATTACCTTGGTACCTAAAACAATGTACCCAGAAGAGCTATTAGAAAAATTTAAATATAGCTGTCTAAAATCTGGAGTTTTATACCCGTACCCAAAGGATCCTTTAAAATATAGTTTATTAGATAAATCATATTTAAAAGAGACTTTGGGACTTACCTGAGAATTATATTGTTTGTGATCATCGTACCTAAGCCCAGAGACCAAATTTAGCTTTTCACTGGTGTTCCAATCATATTGAAAATATAAAAAGCGAGAATTGTGTTTTGGATTTGATGAAATATTTGTCCTCTCTAGAGTCTCTTTGTCAAACCCAAACCCTACCGTATAATATGAACCAGAGCTTGTACTGTGTTTAAACCTTATGTCCAACCTATCAAGAGTTTGATTAAAAGAATTAGTGTTAGGTATATTGTTTGAACTCATCTGTTCTTCGTCATTTCCGTAAGTTGTTCTATATAAATCAACATCTAGAGAAACATTTTTTGAAATATCATTTGTGTACTTAATGTAAAGATTTTCTTCATGAGTCTCTGATTCTTTATTTACTCCTGGGCTAGTTAAAAATATTGTCCCATCTCTAGTTTCTCTAAAAATCTTTGTATTTAAATCAATCTTTCCAAGAGACTTCATGTCATAAGCAAAACCTAATCCCAATGTTAGATTATTATAAGCCTCAACTGTTTTTTGATCATCATTATCAATCAAATCATAACCGTCACTTGAATAATAATTAAAATTGCCATATAGGGTTATATTGTTTTTATTAAATAAAATATCAGTCAAAAAATCTTGAGTTTTAAATGAACCGTACTGATAATAAAGGTTACTTTTAAAACCCTCATTTTCTTCAGCTTTATTGGTAATTATATTTATGACTCCACCCAAAGCTTCAGATCCGTATAAGCTAGATGAAGCTCCTTTTATTATTTCTATTCTTTCTACTGAACCTAATGAAATTCTTGATAAATCTAATATTCCTGCAACCCTGCCAATTAAGGGCATACCATCAATTAATATTAAAGTATATTCGGGATCTATTCCTTGTAATTGTACCCCCTCAATGCCACCGAAACCTGGAACGGTGACAATTCCAACTTGCTCTCTTATAATCTCATCTAATCTAGAGTGTCCAGAGTTCTCTATGTCTTTTTTTGAAATTATTTTAGCAGGGACAGTTAATTCCACAAAAGGCTTTTCAGTTTTATTTGCAGAAACCACAACCTCGTCCATATTGATTGTTCTTAATGAGTCCGATTCTTGTGCAAAAACAGAGCTATTAAAAACTAATAATGATATTAGAGTACAAAATAAAGAAGATGTTTTGCGTTTTAACATATTTTTTTGCAAAAATGATTAATTTGTTTTTAATAATACATATTCATGAAAATAATTAATTTAATTTCAGGGCCTAGAAATTTGTCTACAGCAATAATGTATTCTTTTTCACGTAGACCGGATACAAAAGTTATAGATGAACCATTTTATGCACATTACCTAGACACAACAGGTATAGATCACCCCGGAAGGCAGGATACTCTTAAGTCGATGTCTACAGATATAAATAAAGTATTAGATAACATATTTAATAAAAATGAAAGTGAGATTTTATTTCTGAAGAATATGGCTCATCATCATCAACAAATGGACCTAAGTTTTCTAGATAAAATGACAAATTTATTTTTAGTTAGAAATCCAAAACAACTTATTGCATCTTTTGCTCAGGTAATAAACTCACCTAATATGCAGGATATTGGTCTAAAAAAATCTTGGGAGCTTTTTAATAAAATAGAACATCAAAATCCGGTGGTATTAGATTCAGCAGAAATCCTTAAAAACCCAGAAGTACTACTATCTAAATTGTGTGAGAATCTTGAAATCAGTTTTTGTGAAGAAATGCTTTACTGGCCTAGTGGCGGAATACAAGAAGATGGTCCTTGGGCTAAGTATTGGTATAAAAATGTCCATAGTTCTACTGGATTTACAAAACAAAAAACAAGTAGTAGAGAATTACCAAAGAATTGTGAAAGT
>CEUA01044945.1_pt1 | contig 18314 bp, 15 predicted proteins | sample 361541 | NCBI WGS metagenome assembly CEUA01 (sample SAMEA2623079, study PRJEB7988) | marine metagenome | isolation source: saline water (ENVO:00002010), including
GAACTTCATCTACACTATGATTAGGTGTCCATGTATATCCAGGATTAACAATAGGATCTGGATATAAAACACGATAAGTATCGTTTAGTCCCAATTGTGATATTTGATTAGACGCAGGCCAATCCACTACAAATTCCATTGTGTCAATTTGAAAATAAATTGGGTTTTCCGCTCCAGAAATCCAATCTAAATGAGAAGGCTCATTAAAATCACCTGCTACAATAATTGGCATATTGTTGTGGTTTTTCACATCAATGATAGAAGAAGACAAAGTCATCAATTCAACACCTCTAGCCTGTTCAGCTTGATAGATTGCTTGTGATTCAGTAGTAATTAACCTATCTCGAATATCATAAGGCTGATAAGGATAAGCTGGTAGATGCACATTAAACATGTTTAAATATATAGAATCATTTAAAATAATTCTAGAATAGCTGTCATCAATGCCTTCAATCACATATTTTGATAGAATAGCTGTACTGCTTTCTGGATTTCCATAAAAACAATAACTAAACCTATCTGCTACTTCTAATCCAATATCATAGGATTCTTGTAAAGCAATAATATCAGGATTAACATTTTCAATAAGCTTGACTACACTATTTAAAGATGTATTAGATAATCTATTAAAAGAAACTACTGAAATGCTACTCTTCAACATAGAACCATCACACAACGATACAGAGATTGGAGCATTAGATTCTAGAAAAATAGAATTATTCTTTTCACAAGAAAAAAGAAAAAAAGAAAAAAAGAAAATGTATTTATATGAACTCATTATGCTAAATTAATTAATAATATTAGTTTTGGAAACATTATTTATGGAACAAAAGGAAAAAAAAATATTATTCTTGTCAAATTTATTTCATCATCTAGATGGAATTGCATTAATTCCAACTATAATTGAGCTACAACGAAGTCAGATACTCAATCATATAAAAAGAGAAAAAAAATGTAGTTTATCTGAATTGAGTCAAAGAACCCATGCTAATACCGGATACCTGAATGTAGCGTTAAGGCTATTGTGCTCACAGGGTATCCTAAAACAAAATATAATTAATGATGAAGTGTTTTTTAGTGATTTAGAAATAGAAGACTGGATTTCATTAAATGTAACAGAAAAATATAAAATGGTAGAACCATTATATAACAATGACATTGACTATGAAGTCATCATAAAATCAAATAATAAAAATGACAAATCTATTTTATTTAATACACTAAGCAACTATAATACTTGGAAAGAAAAAAACTGTTATAAACAGAACAATTCTGCAAATGAAAAAAATCAGTTGAAAAAATGGGAAATGCATATGGAAGGTGCTATTCTAGGGCCCATTATTGTTCTCTTAGCTAGACACAAATACTTCGAAGATATTGCACCTAATAAAACCTTGTCACTAGATTTAGATAATCATTGGAAAAATATAATCATGAAAGTGCTATATAATGCTGAAATTATTAATGTTAATTATTTATTAACTGAATATGGTTATTTTTTATTAAAACGTGCAACGTCTTATGGAGTAACAGTATCATATTTACCAACATTTAGAAAGTTAAAAGATTTGATTTATGGGGATCATACCATATTAACAGAAAAATCAAATGAAAAAGAAGAGATTCATGTAGATAGAAGTATGAATGTCTGGGGTAGTGGTGGTGCACACCATACCTATTTTAAAAAAGTAGATCAAATTATTATAGACTTATTCAATTTACCAATTGAACAACAGCCCAAAGGATTTATTGATATTGGATGTGGGAATGGAAAATTAATAGAACATATTTTTGACTTAATATACTATCAAACAAAAAGAGGTAAAAATTTAAAAGAACATCCTTTATTTATTGTAGGTAGTGATTTTAATTATAAAGCACTAGAAGCCACTAATAAAACAATTAATCAAGCAGACATATGGGCAAAAACAGCCTTTGGTGATATTAGTGATCCAGCTGGACTAGCTAAAAGGTTAAAAAAAGAGCATAACATCAATTTAGTGGACCTGTTGAATGTGCGATCATTTTTAGATCATAACAGAATATATGAACCTCCAAAAAAGAATGGATCTGAAAAAAGTAAATCTACGGGTGCCTTTTGTTATAAAGGTAAAAGATTACAAAATGATTTAGTAGAACAAAATTTAGAAGAACATTTAGAAAAATGGTACCCATATTTAAAAAAATATGGATTATTAATTGTAGAGCTACACACCATCAACCCAATAATAGCATCTGAAAATATTGGTAAAACAGCTATTACTGCATATGATGCTTCACATGGTTTCTCAGATCAATATATCTTGGAATATGATGTGTTTCTAAATAAAGCAAAAAAAGTAGGATTAAAGCCAGATCCTGCACATGAATACACATTTCCAAGTAGAGAAATTCCTATTGTTAGTATTAATCGATTAATTTCAACATAGATTACACATTACTAATATAATCTCTCCATCGATCAATAACACTTATCATATCATCAGGCAAACTTGATTCAAATGTTACTAATTTATTGTTTTTTGGATGTATTAAACTTAATTGAGTAGCGTGTAATGCCTGACGAGGTAAAATTTTAAAACAATTTTGAACAAACTTCTTATATTTTGAAAAAGTAGTCCCTCTTAAAACCTTATCACCACCATATTCTAAATCATTAAACAATGGGTGCCCTATATGTTTCATGTGAACACGAATTTGATGTGTTCTACCTGTTTCAAGTTTGCACTGAACCAGTGTTATATATCTAAATCTTTCTATAACTTTATAATGTGTGATAGCATGCTTTCCTTCTTCTTCATTGTTAAAAACAGTCATTAATTTTCTATTTTTTTTATTGCGACCAATATTACCAACAATAGTCCCTTGGTCATTCTTTAGATCTCCCCACACTAACGCAAAATACTGTCTATTAATTGTTCTATCTGAAAATTGATTCGACAAATGATTTAATGAGTTACTATTTCTTGCAACAACCATAAGTCCAGTAGTATTTTTATCTAATCTATGAACTAACCCAGGTCGTTGATTATCAACAGAGTCTTGAAGGTCATTGTATTTATATAAAAGAGCATGAACTAAAGTACCTGAATAATGACCATAACTAGGATGCACGACCATATTGCTAGGCTTATTCAATACAATTATATCATTATCTTCAAAGACAATATCTATCGGTATATTTTCGGGGATAATTTCTCTATTATATGGCTCATATTCAAATCTTATACTAATTTTATCTAAAGGTTTAACTTTGTAGTTCGATTTAATTAATTTATTATTACAAAACACATGTCCAGATGATATTGATTTTTGAATTTTATTACGACTAGTATTAGCTAATCTAAGTAACAAAAATTTATCAATTCTAATTAAATCATGTTTTTTTTCAACTTCAAAAAAATGATGTTCATATAATTCTTCATTATCTATTGAATCCATATTTAGAGATAGTTTTATATTTAATCTATAGTATCTTTCAACCATACAGACACATGTGTGCCAAGTGGAGCTTTTTCTTCAAATAAAGGATCTTGCTTATATACAACACTATTGAGCGTGTCAATAATATCTCTGTCAAAATTAGATAAGCCAAGATTCAATGAATAATTATTTAATTTTCTCTTAATTTGACTGAATTTAACACCTGTTAAATCAGGTGTTTTAACATTATTTTCGTCACCATCACCTACATACAAATCAATAATTGTAAATTTTGGCAAGCTGTCAGCTGGTTTAACAATTTTATCATCTACTTTTAAAAAACGAATTAAATCTTTAGCAAAATGATTAACGTAATGTAAATCACCTACCCTAAATGCGTGACTTTCCAATAAACTTATCCCATGTCTCAAAGATTTGTTTGTTAAATCTGGTAACAAAGTATAGTGAATTGTTAAAGGATTAAGAGTTAAATATATTTTTCGACCTGGCTTAACTTGAGCACCAACTTTAGGTGTATGACTAATAATTGATCCTCGATTATATTTTGGATTATAAGCTGCTGAATCTATAATAGAAAATATTAAGTGATATTTAGTTAATGTGTCTTTTGCAGATGACAAACTCAAACCCATTAAAGATGGCACATAAATAATATCATGATGACGAGTATATTTTTTTAAACTTATATCTATAACTGTAAATATAATTAAGCAGAATATAAGTGATGAAAATGATACGTAAATTAAAAATTTATAACTTAACTTCATCTATATTTAATTTTAAACAAAGATATCTATTCTATCTCAAGAATAGAATAAAATTATAAAAAACAAATTCTATCTTTATAAAGTTATTACAATTGAAAATATGGAAAACATTGCAATCATTATGGGTGGAACGTCAAAAGAAAAAGAAATTTCTCTTAAAAGCGGTGAAACAATTTATAAAAATATCGATGTTTTAAAATATAATGCATATAGAGTAATATGTATGCAAGACAATCAATTTGAAGTTGTGATTGAAAAAAGGAGATTGCCTATCGATACTCGCGATTTTTCTTTTATGCTAAAAAATAGAAAAATTAAATTTGATAAAGTATTTATGATGATTCATGGAGACCCAGGAGAAAATGGAGAACTATGTCCTTATTTTGATGCTCAAAGAATACCATACACATCTTGTGATGGACCGACTTCTTTATTAACATTTAACAAATTTCAATGCAACAATTACCTTAAACAACTGGGATACAGAGTACCGGAATCTAATTTGTATCCAATCAAAGGAAAAATAAAATTACCATGTATTATTAAACCATCCTCTAGCGGATCAAGTTTTGGTATTAGTAAAGTGTCTAACCAAAATGATTTACAAGAAGCTATACAAGAAGCTATAAAGCATGATAAAGAGGTGATAATAGAAGAATTTATTTACGGTCGTGAATTTACGTGTGCCGTGTTAAATTTAAATCAGGAAACTACAACTTTACCTATTACTGAAATTATTAGCGAAAATGAAATCTTTGATTATGATGCAAAATATAATGGGAAATCGATAGAAGAAACTCCCGCAAACATAAATAAAGAGGTAAAAGATGAAATTGAAAAAATATCTAAAAATATATATCAAGATTTAAATCTATCAGGTTTAATAAGAATCGATTTCATAATGAAGGACAATCTATTATATATAATTGAGATTAATACAATACCTGGGTTTTCAAAAAATAGCATTGTGCCTCAGATGTTAGAATGTGCCAATATTAATATGACCAAATTTATTACTTCACAACTTGAAAACATATAAATGACAAGAATTAATCTTATTAACGTAAATGAGTTGTCAGATCAACATTTAATTGCAGAATATAGAGAAATTACAATGGTTCCTGCCGCATTAAAACGAACATTAAATAGTCGGAATGGCTTGATTTTAAAAAAAATACCTAAAAATTTTACACTTAATAAAGGTCATGTAACATTTTTTTATAACAAAGGCCAATACCTTTATAAAAGGTACCGTTTATTGATTAATGAAATGAAAAAACGAGGTTTTAATCCAAATGCAGATAGAGAGTTCCCTGTGAAAATTTTTATTGAAAATAATTTATTTAATGATTGGAAGCCGACAATACAAGATTTAAATATTATTAAAAGAAGAATAGATGCAAAAATTAAACAAAAGCCAAATTGGTATAGGAAATATGGGGAGTATACATATAAAATTAAAGATTAAGATACGTCACTAACTGCTCAATCGCTTTAGCACGATGACTAATTTGATTCTTCTTTTGCAAAGAAATTTGAGCAAATGTTTGTTCATATCCATTTGGAATGAATATGGGATCATAACCAAATCCATTATCACCATATAACTGATTAGAGATACTACCTTCGACTACTCCTTCAAAAAACTTTTCCTCATTATTATCTATTAAGCAAATAATTGTTCTAAAACGAGCAAGTCTATTTTGTACACCATCCATTGCTTTCAGTATTTTTATAATATTCTTTTTTGAATCTGAAGGTGCTCCAGCATAACGTGCTGACAACACACCAGGTTGACCTTGTAAGTAATCAACTTCTAAACCAGTATCATCTGATATACAAGAGATTCGATACTTGTCATATATAGTTCTAGCTTTAATACGTGCATTATCTTCGAGTGTGAGTCCTGACTCAATAATTTCCTCACGATAACCAATATCAGCTAAACTTACTATATCAAGAGCAGGAACACGATGAGATAATTCTAAAATTTTATTATTATTTGAAGATGCAAAGATATATTTATTCATGATGGTACGGGTGATTATTTAATATAGTAAATGCTCGATATGTTTGTTCTACAAGTATTAATCTAGCAATTGAATGTGGAAATGTCATTTTAGATAGTGAAATTACACAATCAGCTCTATCTGACAATATTGAAGGCACACCATAAGCATCTCCAACGATAAAAATTAACGTTTGATAATTACTAATTGTTTTTTGAATAAACTTAGTATATGTTGATGTGTTATTCAAGATTCCGTTTTCATCTAGAATCATCAAGTATGTCCTTCTTGTAATATGTTTAGTGATTTTTTTATCTAATTTAATTGGGTTTTTTTCTGATATAACTAATAATTCTGATTTAACATAAGTATTTAGTCTTTTCACATATTTCTCAATAAGAAAAGTGGTTGATTGTAAATCTTGTTTGCCTAAAAATATAAATTTTAGTTTCATAAATTATATAAATAAATATTACTTAATTTGCAAAAGATAAATATAAGCCTATTAATGGATAAAATAATTAATGATTTTATAAAAAAAGGAATAGCTGAAGATGTGGGAAATGGAGATATCACATCAATTGCATGTATAGATCAAAACTCAACTGGAAAAGCAGAATTGATATCAAAAGAAAGTTGTCAAATTGCCGGGATAGATATAGCAAAAAGAATTTTTAAATTTTATGACAAACAACTTGTTTTTAAAGCATTAAAAAAGGATGGTGAAAGTATAAAAAAAAATGATGTAGTCTTTACTGTCGCTGGTAAAAAACAATCTATTCTATCTACAGAAAGATTAGTTTTAAATTGCATGCAACGGATGAGTGGAATAGCAACAAAAACTAAAAAATTTATTAATAAAGTAATTGATCTAAATACCACAATATTAGACACTAGAAAGACATGTCCAACTATTCGATTCCTAGATAAAAAAGCGGTTGAAATCGGTGGTGCTAAAAATCATAGACATGGATTATATGACGTAATTATGATAAAAGATAATCATATCGATTTTTCAGGCAGTATTCAAAATGCTATTAAGAACTGTCAACAATATCGAAAAAAACAAAAAAAAAAAATTGATATTATAATAGAAGCAAGAAATTTACAGGAATTAAAAAAAATTATTAATATTGGCGGAGTTAACAGAATACTATTAGACAATTTTACTATTCCCCAAACACAAAAAGCTGTTAATCTTGTCAACAAAAAATACCCATTAGAATCTTCTGGAAATATTCAACTACATAATGTCCGAGAATATGCTTTATGTGGTGTAGATTACATCTCAATTGGTGGCTTAACTCATTCTATTAAAAGTATTGATTTGAGCATGAGATCTATATAATACAAGAATTTGATAATAATATTTATAATTTGTTATCTTAGTGTAAACATAATATCAAATCCGATGAAAAAAACAACACTATTAGCCTTTTTTATTATTACAAATGCTGTCTTTTCTCAAGATAATTTGACAGATTCAATAGCACTACCAATAGAATCAGTTAATACCGAAAACATAGATGATAGTATATTAAATCCATACAATCCCTTATTTCCTCCAAACACGTATACGAACTCCGACAACCCTAATTATTGGAAAAACAAAATGCCTTACCAAGGTTATTGGCAACAAGATGTTCATTATTCAATACAAGCTGAATTATTTGATTCGATCGATGTTATTCATGCAAATCAAATAATTACATACACAAACAACTCGCCGGATGAATTAAATGAAGTCTTTTTTCACCTATACCAAAATGCATTCCAACCAGAATCATACCTGGATAAATTTAAGCAATCTAATAAAGAACAGACACGATATCGAATAGATGAAATCAAGAAAAAGGGAATGGAGATTAGCAACCTAAAAGTAAATGAGAAGAGCGTAGATGTAGAAATAGATAACACCATTATGAAAGTGTTTCTAAATGAACCTATTAAAAGTGGAGAAACAGTAGTTTTTGATTTACAATTTAAATCACATTTTGGTGGAGAAGAAAGTGATGGGAATGTAAGAAGACGTATGAAAACTTATACAGATTTCGGCAACAAACACTATAATGGGGTTCATTGGTATCCACGGGTTTCTGTTTATGATAGGAAATTTGGTTGGACAACAGATCAACATTTAGGTAAAGAATTCTATGGTGACTTTGGTTGTTTTGATGTAGAATTAACACTGCCTGAAAACTATATTCTGGAAGCAACTGGAAATATGATTAATCGTGATGAAGTGCTTCCTGGTGAATTGATGAAAAAATTAGATATCAAAAAATTTGCTGATAAAAAATATAACTCTCCTCCATCGACGATTATTAGGTATAATCCAAACAAGAAAAAAACATGGAAGTTCCATGCAGAAAATGTTCACGATTTTGCATTTACTGCAGATCCTAGTTATCGAATTGGTATTGCAGATTGGAATGGTATTAAATGTTATTCTTTAGCACAAGAACAACATGCTTCAAAATGGCAAAATGCTGCGGATTATGCTGCGGAAATTATTGAAGTGTTCTCTACGGATATTGGCATGTATCAATACCATAAAATTATTGTTGCAGATGCAAGAAGTGGAATGGAATATCCAATGATAACTTTAGACAGTGGAAGAGATCCTGGATACAGAGGCCTTTTAGTACATGAGATTGCACATATGTGGTTTTTTGGACAAGTTGGTACTAATGAAACTTATAGAGCTGCACTAGATGAAGGTTTTACACAATTTTTAAGTGGATGGGGAGAAGAAGCAATTGAAGGAGAGTACATGACGCGTGAGGCTAGATATATCACTGATAGCCTACTAGATAATAGGGTATATAAACCTAAAAAAGAATTTGCAACAAAAAATTACGCAACACCAAACTCTGATAATACTAAAAAATTAACTAATATAGAGCAAAAAGTTACTTGGCTGAAACGATTGAAATGGTTAAAGCAAAATCAATCTCCCCTCAATAAATATTATGACAAGCATACTAATCAACGTACTACAAGAGAAGGAAATGCCTATTATAAATATATTATAGACGCAAGTGAAAATAATACCCCAGCACTAAATAGTCATTCTCATGACACGCATGCTTTTGGAGAAGGATTGGCGCATCGAGGTGGGTATACACATGTTTATTGGAAAACTGCTACTATGCTATATAATTTACAGTATGTGTTAGGAGAAGACCTGTTTTTAGCAGCAATGCAAAACTATTTTAATACTTGGAAAATGGCTCATCCCTATTTACATGACTTTAGAAATTCTATCATTCACTTTACACAGGTAGATTTAAATTGGTTTTTTGATCAATGGTTAGATACAAACAAAGACTTGGATTATGCTATTGGAAAAGTTAAAAAGTTAAAAAACGACACATTTGAAATTAGTGTAATACGAAAAGGAGAAATGGAAATGCCTATAGACTTAACCATTGATTCTAAATTTGGGCTCCGATATAATTACCATATACCAAATAAATGGTTTGTTAAAAAAGAAAAAAATCTAGGGACAGTATTACCAAAATGGACTGGATATGGTCATTTAAATAAAGAATACAAATTCAAAACACATGTACCGTCAGGTGTAAAAAATGTTATGCTTGACTTAAGTGGTAGACTAGCAGATTCATATGCTATTGATAATAATCAAAAAGGTAATATTAATTTCTCGATAGATTATGGAGTCAACAAATGGTCAAATTTGAAAAAATATGAAGTGGAAGCAAGACCGGACTTATGGTATAACTCATATGATGGAATGAAAATAGGAGCAAATATTGAAGGAGACTATTTAAATAAACATCATGTCTTTCAAGCTAATTTATGGGTTAACTCAGGTATGTTTAGAGATAATATGATGAATAATAATCAAAATGATAAAGTTTCATATAGAATGAATTATTCAACATCTCTATATAAATATATCAAAAATAGTAAAGTTCGATTTTCACTCAGTGCACTAGATGGATTAAATTATATGTCATTAGGGTTGAACGTAAAGGATATTAGTAAAATGAACAGTATTGATATTTCTATTAATGGATTTGAAAGAAAAGAGACTGCTGACATAGAAGGGTACTTGCTGAATGAAGAATATTGGGGTGGAGCAGGAATGATGAATAGCAATGTTCTGATAAAAACTTCTCATAGATATAAATATTTACACAGAAATCGATTAATGGGAAGTGGTAATATTGGATTATCACTCAAATCTTCTTCGTTAATGAGTGATTATAATTTTTCTCAAATTTCATTATCTGCAATCAATAAAAATAGAATTGGGAAATTCAAAATTAATACGAGATTTTTTGCGCAACGTGGCTTTAATCATAATGGATCAAGTCAATATAATAGTTTCCCAGTAGAAAGTATGTTATATGCTGCAGGTGCTAGCCCGGAGGATATGATGCATAATAAATATACACGTTCTGCAGGCTTTATACCATATGAATGGGCAACATATAGCGAAAATAATACAAATACTTTTCATCATGGAGGAGGATTGAATTTGAGAGGATATGCTGGATATAAGATCGGGGAGTCTGAAACTGACATGATAGATGAAAATGAGAGTTTTAATTTCTTGTATAGAGGAACGTCAGGTATAGCTTTTAATACTGAAATTGACTTCACGAATATGATACCACACATGAATGATTTTGGTGTTAATTCATATTTATTTATGGATATGGGAGTTATCGATCAAAACTATGAAGACAATGAATTATCTTTTAGTAGCATCCACATGGATGCTGGAGTAGGATTTACATTAGAATTGTCACGCTTATGGGATATAAATATAGATGCTGAACCATTAATACTTAGATTAGACTTCCCTATATTGTTAAATAAACCACCGGCAGGACAAGATTATGTGGACTTCCGATGTATATTTGGTATTAATAGGGCATTTTAATATGTTAATGCGAGCTATATTTTTTCTTTTCCCTTTTTGTTTATTATCTCAAACAGAAATTTGTGGTAAATGGCTAGAGCAAGAAAAAAGATCACATATAGAGATATATAAAACTGAAAAAGACACATACGAGGGTAAAATTGTTTGGCTGGCTGAACCATTAGATGAAAATGATAAGATAAAGACAGATAAAGAAAACCCAGACAGCAATCTAAGGCATTTACCACTTGATGGGTTAATTATTATTCGAAATTTAGAATATCTCAATGATAACAATTGGTCAAATGGAAATATCTATGATGCAAGAAGTGGAAAAACATATAGCTTAAACGCAACCTTGAAAGATAAAAACACTCTTTTTATGAGAGGTTATTTTGGATTTAGCTTTATTGGAAAAACTACCAGTTGGACTCGTGTCACAGATTAAATTAATTCTGATAAAAATACTTCTCCAGTATTTTTCTATATCTATATTTTCTAATAAATCTACCTAAATCCTTATTCACTATTTTTCTTTCTCTTCGAAAAAATGACACAAAATATCCTAAAAACATCGATAGTGATAAAATTACATAAGGTTTTTTAATGATTTTTTTAAGACAGTTTGTTAATAATAAAACTACATCCATCCTAATCGTATAAAGCATTATACCATTTCTAAAAGCTGCTTTAATAAAACCATATTCTTGATGAGTAGATCTTTGATGCAACACATGAAGTTCAGGTAAAACTAAAACTAACCATCCTTTAAACCTAGCATTATGTTCATCGATTGTATCCCATCCCATCGCTGGGACTAAACCATCTATATCTTCAAAACATTCTCTCCTATATGCTTTTATGGCCCCACGTATATGATCTTCTATATTGGTTTCTTTTTCAATCAAGTATTGATTGCCTACCTGTATAGAACAAACACCACCGCAAACACCAACTTTTAAGTTATTTTGAAAATTATATATAATAGTTTCAAGATAATTGTTAGGAAGCACTAAATCAGCATCTAACTTCATAAAAACATCATAATTGTTGCTTTGTTTATTCTGAAATCCAAAATAAAATGTGTCTACTACACTTTTTCCAGGTCCTCGAACACCTTTTTTTTCTTTTCTTAAATATCTAATCCAATTATATTTGACAGCTGCCTTTTGAATCACATTACTAGTAGCATCTGTAGAGCCATCATCGACAATAATCCATTCTTGAGGAAGAATAGACTGACTTAGCATTGAATCAATCAATAATTCAAGATTTTTTTCTTCATTACAAGCGGGAGTAATAATTAATATATTCATGATTTAATATGTTTTTTTAAAACTGAAAACGAAATAAATCCCAACAATAGATACATAATAGCACCTAGCAAAGCATAAAGAAATAAAACATCGTCTACAGAGAAACTATAAATGCAAAAGAATAAACACATTAACAATGAAAAATATAAAATTTGCCAAATTAATAAGTGATGGTTTTGCAACGAATAAGAAATACTAGGAGTAATTACATTTGTAATAAATCTAACAAACAATAAGGGACATAATAATTTGATATACTTACCTGTATCACCCCATTCCGAACCTAATAAAAAAATAAAAAAATCATCTGGAATAAAGTAAAAGGGTAAGACAAGCAAACAACTAATAACTGTCATTAAAAATACAGATTTTTTAAAAATACTTATTTTATCTTGGGCTGTGGTTAATCGCTTATAAAAAACTGTTTTAAATGAATTCGAAATTACACCTAATGGTTTTGCTATGATTTTATCTGCTAAATCAAAAATACCTACAGTAAATAGACCAAAAAACACAGAAAAAAAAGCAATAATAATTTTTTGGGAAAAGAAGTTTAAAATAGTATGAGGGGTTTCATAAAGAATGAATTTTTTGTAATCTTTAGACAATACTCGCATTTGATGTATTAATGTATGTCGACGGATTAATCGAATAGTTTGAAATAAATGTTTTAATAAAAATACACATGCAAAAAACCTACCAATAATCTGACCCAAGATCAACGCGAATGATTTGAATGAAAAAAAATAAAATAAAATTGCAAGTGGAGTGCTAAAAATAGAGTGAGTAATATGAGAAAATGACATGTTCTTATACAGTCCCATTCTATTATTCCAACTGTATAAAATATTATATAAACCTAAACAGATTGCCCCTATTGGAATCAAATAAATTACTGAAAGATTAGAAAAAAGAGAATGAATATGACTATCATTAAATAAAATACTATTGTTGAAATCATAAATTATAATAAATTTTAACAAGACAAATACCAATAATGATATTAAAATAGAAATAAATAGTAATGCAAAAAATGACATTAAACATAATATAGCTGCATCGGTGTCTTTTTTTGGTAATACAACTGCCATTTCTAACCTAAATGTTGATGAAATTGCTAATAGTTGTGTAATAGCCATAAAAATTGCTAAAACACCAAACTCTGTAGGTGAAAAGAATCGAGTTAATATGGGTAATAATAATAATGGTATTAACTGTGAGAAACCAACACCAGTGGTCAACACAAATATATCCTTCATATATTTTGAGTTAACTAATTCATGATATATATTTTTTAAGACACGGATCATAGCATATTAATTAACTGTATGATTTTTTTTGCATGATATTCTCTGGAGAATTCAGATATGTCATCATTAAATTTATTATCTTTTTTAGACAACTCATATATGTGTAAAATAGTATCATATAATAATTTATCATTCTCGAAATCTACAAACCAGGCATATGATACTTGAGAAATAATCTGTTCTAAGTCACTGTTTTTTTTACCAATAGCCAATATTGGCTTACGAGAACCTAAATATTCAAAAAATTTCGCTGGTAAACGACCTTTTACTGATTTAGTGTGACCTTGCGTTACTAATAGAAGATCACATTGCATCATCTTTTCAATGGACTCATGATGCTTTAAATACTTGTAATAGTCTGTTTTTTTGTCAAGTTGAAAATTTTTAAGATTAGAAAAAAACTGACCATGAACCTCTCCAGCAAATAGAAAACTAAGACTATGAGCAAACATTAAATTATCCAAACATATTTTTTGAATTGTTTTCCAAAAAAAAGAATGGTCTCTTAGTTCATTATATAATCCAAAGTGACCAATACGAAATTTTTCTCTATCATCATTTAAAGATTCAAAACAATAATCATCAGGGTCATAACCATTAGTTAATACTTCCACCCTGTTAGCGCCAAGCATAGATATATTATGTGCCCAAGATGGACTCACCGATAAAGCTAAATCTACATGTGAGAGCACTTCTTTTTCTAGTGTTTTATGTTTTTTTCTCACTAATGATAATAATGGTAAATGATCAAAATACTCAATATCTGTCCATGGATCTCTAAAGTCAGCAATCCATTTAATGTTTAAACTTTTTTTTAAAGATAATGCAATCATATGCATACTATGAGGGGGGCCTGTAGAAATTATTATGTCAACTGGATTTGTTTTCAAATACTTCAATAGAAATTTAATAGATGGTTTAATCCAAAGACATCGAGAGTCAGGAATAAAAAAATTAGCCCTAAACCAAATCAAAAATTTATTTAAAAAACTATTGTTTTTTTTAATTAAAACATCTGAATCAGGAGACCGTTGCCCTAAAAAAGAAAAAAGTGCTTGAGGTTCAAAAATTCTATTTTTAAGCACCTTTAATTCAGGTGGTACAGAATCTAATAAACTTTTGTCAGACAAGGGTGTAAGTCCATTTTCTGGTGTATATATAATAGGTTTGTAATTATATTTATATAAATACTTTGTAAGTTTTAGCCAACGCTGTACTCCTACCCCCCCCTTAGGTGGCCAATAATAGGTTATAATTAATACTTTTTTCATTCGTTAAAAAAAAACAATCTGCCGAACGTTATCAGTGAAACACAAATTAAGAGACAAGAAGAAAACAAAGATAATTTAGCAGATACAAAAAATGACTTTGGTTTAAACTCAAAAACAACTTCATGAGAACCATTGGGGATAATCAACCCCCTTAATAAATAATTTACAGGGAAATGCTCAACAAAATTATCATCAATATATGCTCTCCAGCCATTTGGATAAAAAATCTCTGAAAAAACAACTAAAGCAGGTGTCTTTGAGGAAATATTATACACTAATTTATTAGGTGAATACGAAGTTAACTCAATACTTCCATCTAAGCCAAGTTTGGTATTATTAACTTGTTCTTGATATTTCTTATCAATAATCACTGTGTTTTTAGGATAAAATCTATGTAACTGATCTAATGCTTCATTTGCATTATTCACCCACTGAATTGAATCAACTAACCAAGCATTACCAAGTGCTTCAGGGTTTTGTTGTACAATAGGTTGTTGATTTTCGTTTGGAGCAATAATATATTTTGTGTTTAGCATATTTATAACATTCATATTCCCTTTAGTAAGGTGAAAGTCAATCAAATCCTGATACTTACCAAGTTTCGCTCCATGATAACCTCCCAGAGAGTGGTGAAAATAAGATGTACGCGCGCCTTGATCTAATCTCTCATTTAAATTATATACACGGTAAATACTAGTATCTTCTTTAATCAGCTTATCATATTCTTGCATTGTAAATGGAGTTTCTAAATCTGCTTTTTGAATAAAATCATCTGAATTGAGATGCCTTTTATTAATAAACCACATATCCGCTATGACAAATATCGATAACACATATATCCAAATTGGCTGCATTCTCAAATCCCTTTGAATGATTATATATATTAATACTGCACTAATAGACACAAAAAATACGGAACGCAAAATATCAAGTCTAAATAAATTGGCTCTATCTTGTATTAATGCATCAATAAACCAAGAAGGGAATCTAGCATCTGTTTGAGATTTAAAATCAAATAAGATATCACGAAATAATAGGAAGAAAATCGATGTACATATTAAGAGCAGTGCAGACTTAATAATAATTTTTTTCTTTTCATCAATTTCAATATCACTATATATAATCTTATGAAGACCAAGAATAGCTAATAATGGAACCGCAAACTGTGCAATAATCAAAATCATTGAGACCGTTCTAAACTTATTATATAAGGGAAAGTAATCTAAAAATAAGTTTGTGACAACGGGAAAGTATTTCCCCCATGCTAAAATAAAAGAAAAACAAACTAATGATAATAAAACCCATTTAATCGGCTTTTTAACAATAAATAGGCCAATAAAAAACAACAACCAAGTGATAGCGCCAAGATAAACAGGTCCAGAGGTGAAGCTCTGTGGACCAAAATATAAAGGTACTGATTTGATAAAATTTCTGCTATCTCTTTTTGAAACCCTATTTTGTCTTAATGCTTTATATAGGTTTGAGTTCTCTGACAATGAAGAATGTGAAGATCCTCCAACAAAGTTGGGAAAAAACATATTAAAAGTCTCAACTTTACCATAACTCCAAGCAGTAGCATACTCTGTATCAAGACCTGATTGAACATCACCCGATTCTGTTAATAGCTCTGAATCACCTCTAATAGTATGATGACTATAATCGTAAGTTGACCATATATTTCCAAGATTAATAGAAATAGCCATAATACCAGCAATGGAAAATATTGATGTTTGGCGTATGAAATTTGGTATTTTTTGTTTCTGATACGCGTCTAATAAATAACTTACCCAAAAAAAGAAAAGAATAAATAATAAATAATATGTGATTTGTAAATGATTAGCTCTCAAATGCAAACCTAAAGAAAGAAAAGAAAAAAAGAATATAGGCACTTGTGATAATAGAGCGGTTTTATCTCTATTAAAACAATATATAAAACTAGCAACAACAGGTGCTATGTAAGCAATTGCATGTGCTTTTGTATTATGTCCAGCTTCTAAAATGATAAAAAAATAAGAGGACATACCAAATGCTAAAGCACCCAAAATAGATAAATGAGGATTGATTTTTAGTGATAAAAGAAGTATATAAAAACCTATGAAATATAAAAAAATAATACCCACAGGCCTAGGAAGATAAAGTTGAAAAAATTGATCAATGTGAACTAAAATATTATTTGGATGATGAACAGATATTTGATATGCGGGCATACCACCAAACATAGAATTCGTCCATAACGCTTCCTGACCTGTTTTATCACGATAATCTACAATTTCCTTAGACATTCCTAGAAATTGTTTATGATCACTTTGATTAATTTTTTTTCCTTCAAGGATGGGGAAGCAATATAAAAGAGTAATGGCTAAAAATAAAAAAAAAGGAAATATATGAATCGAATAGGTTCTTATATTATAAAATAAATTCATACAGTATCATTTAAATCTTCGAAATCAATATATTCGCCACCAGGATCCGATTTAGATCCATTCTGTTTTTTATACTGAACAACGGTTTCACCTTTTTTACGTTCTTTATAATAATCTGATGAGGATTTTTGTTTCATTTTTTGTTGAAATTTATAAGCCCATCTTTTTAATAAAAACCTAAATAAAAACCTGGAAAAAAATAAAATACAATAATAAATTATTATAGCATATAAAATAAACTTCAGTAACCCCATAAATTATTTACTTAGATATAGATTCCTCTCTGAATATACTTTAACAAAAAATGGATCTTCTAGATCAGATATGAAATATATAATTTCACCTGTTGACTTCATTTCAGGACCTAACTCTTTATTCACATTTGGAAATTTGTCAAACGAAAAAATAGGCACTTTGATCGCATAGCCATTTTTGATTGGCTGAAAATTAAAATCTTTTATTTTTTTATCTCTTAACATAATTTTAGTAGCATAATTAATATATGGTTCTTTAAATGCTTTTGCAATAAAAGGAACCGTTCTTGAAGCTCTCGGATTAGCTTCAATAACATATGCTTCTCCATCTTTTACTGCAAATTGAACATTAATTAAACCTACTGTTTTCAATGCTAAAGCTATATCTTTTGTGTATTGTGCTATTTTTTCTAACACACTGTCTGCTAGGTTAAATGGTGGCAAAACTGCATTAGAGTCTCCAGAATGTATACCACAAGGCTCAATATGTTCCATGATTCCAATAATATGAACCTTTTCTCCGTCACAAATCGCATCAGCTTCTACCTCTATTGCTTTTTCTAAATAATGATCTAACAAAATATGATTCCCCGGAATACTTTTTAATAAATTTACTACATGGTGTT
>CEUA01055782.1_pt1 | contig 18313 bp, 15 predicted proteins | sample 361541 | NCBI WGS metagenome assembly CEUA01 (sample SAMEA2623079, study PRJEB7988) | marine metagenome | isolation source: saline water (ENVO:00002010), including
GATTTTGCATTTGCAGATATGGAAATACCTTTACCGCATGATGAATATATGATGGCGCCAAAAATTGAAGGTAAGCTACTACAAGCTCTAGAAATAACAAAAAAAGATACGGTATTAGAAGTTGGCACAGGCAGTGGTTATCTAACTGCTTGCCTAGCTCATATGTCTAAAGAAGTATTATCTATTGATATTTATAAAGATTTTTTAATAAGTGCAAAAGAAAAGCTAGCTGATCAAAAAATTAAGAATGTAAATCTTTCTAATTTGGATATATTCGAAACCGATCAAAAGAATAAATATGATGTTATAGTATTTACTGGCTCAATAAAAAAATTTCAAAGAAAGTTTCTTAATTTATTGAACCCTGGGGGTAGAATTTTTGTAACAATAGGAGAGCTTCCAATTATGGAGTCTCAAATTATTACTTCTGATAGTCAGAATACATTAATTCAAGATAAAATTTTTGAAACTTGTCTGCCTGCCTTAAAAAATCAAAAATTCAACAAACCTTTTCTTCTTTAAGAATTAAAAGTTATGATTACAAATTAGATAAAATGTATAAATTAATATCAGAACATCTAAATATCACTTGAAATATGAAATATATTAATAAATCAATTCTTAATTCATTACTTTTTTTGTTGATAACTTATACTATGCCGTTGCAGAGCTCTGAAAATCTATTAAGTGTGTATGAAAAAGCATTTGAACATGACCCTACTATCAGAGCTGCTAAAGCAAATTATCAAGCTATTCTTGAACTTAAGCCACAAGCTATGAGCTATTTCTTTCCAGCTTTAACATTTAATACTTCATCGTCCCAGTCTAATTCAGAAGATATGAATCCTATGCCTGATTATAGGACTGGTCGTCCTATAACTGGGACAACAGGAACAGGCAGCTATAGAGAAGCAAGATCAATTAGCCTTAATCTAAATCAAACTATCTTTGATATGACTGCAATAACTGGATTAAGCCTAACAAATAAAAGATTAGCTCAAGCTGAAGCATTGTATAACTATGAAAAACAAAACTTATTTTTACGTGTCTCAGAATCATATTTCAACGTTTTGGCAGCGCAAGATAGGCTGGTTGCTCAAACAACAGCCAGAGAGGCAATTGGAAGACAGTTAGATTTAGCTCAAAGTAGATTTGAATTAGGTCTCATACCTGTAACAGATGTCCAAGAATCACAAGCTGGATATGACCTAGCTATTGCATCAGAGATTGAATCAAAAAGACTCCTTTCTTCTGCTAAAGAATTTCTTAGAGAGATAGTAGGTGAATATATTGATGATCTTTCAGTTCCTAGAGTTGATATGCCCCTAATAAACCCTGAGCCAAATAATATAGATGAATGGGTTGAAATGTCTTTAAAACAAAACTTAGCGCTTATCTCGAGTAAAATTAATACAGAAATAACTGAAGAAAATATAAATCTACAAAAAGGAAATAGATTACCCGTTATTACTTTTTCTGGTAACTTAAGCGAAAGCAGTACGGATGTTACAAGATCATTATTTTGTGTCGATGAAGAAGAGTGTCCTGTAAGAATAAATTCTAATACTGCACCAGAAGGATATAATGTCTCATTAAATATAAGTTTTCCGATATTTACAGGAGGCTTTAACAGTTCAAAAATTAGACAATCTATTTATGAACATCGTGCAGCTAAGGAATCGACTGAAGGTATTGCAAGGCAAACAGAAAGGGTAACTAGAGACTCCTTTCTAGGGGTTATTTCTGAGATATCAAGGGTTAATGCATTGACTCAGGCCGTTCAATCCTCTAGCACCGCTTTACTTGCTACTGAGGCTGGTTTTGAAGTAGGGACTAGAACAGCTGTTGATGTGCTCGTTTCTCAAAATTCATTGGCTCAGGCTGAAACTAACCTAGCAAGAAGCAAATACGACTACATTCTTAATATTCTCCAATTAAGACAATCAGTTGGAGACTTATCTATAAAAGATATTCATGAAATAAATTCATGGCTTAACTAAAGAAAAATTATTCTTTTATGGTTTTTTTAATAATCTCTGAGCTAGAAAAACCTTCTATAAAAGATAAAGATATTACTGAACCTCCATTTTTTAATACAATATCTCCACCAATTATCTCTGTCTCCTTATAATCACCGCCCTTCACTAAAAAATTAGGAATAATTTCAGAAATAAGATCTTCAGGAGTTTGTTCTGAAAAAGATACAACCCAATCGACGGATGATAAAGCATAAAGCATTTTTGCTCTATCTTTTAAAGTCATAATTGGCCTATCTTTACCCTTAATTTTTTTAATGGATTCATCATCGTTAATAGCAACTATTAATTTATCTCCCTTCGATTTGGCCTCTTCTAGGTATGAAATATGTCCTGGATGTAAAATATCAAAACATCCATTTGTCATTACTATTCTTTCTCCAATTTTTTTGGATTTATTGACTAATTCTAGCAAATCACCTCTAGAATAAACTTCTCTATCTATAGATTTTTTTTTATTAATTGCCTCCTCAAGTTCTTGAGGAAAAATAGAAGCTACTCCTATCTTTTTAACAACTAAACCTGCTGAAATATTTGCAATATAAACTGCCTCATCAATTGTTAGATTACCTGCTATACCAGCAGAAAACATAGCTATTACAGTATCTCCTGCTCCTGTGACATCATAAACCTCTCTTGTTTCAGCCTTAAATGTAGTAGGTTTTATTGATGAAGAAAAAAGCGTCATTCCTTTTTCACCTCTAGTGACTAAAAGTCCATCTAATTTCATGCTCTTTCTCAATCTATCGCCCTTTTTAATAAACTCTTCTTCATCTTCCCAGCCACCAACAACATTCATAAACTCATTTTCATTAGGAGTAATTATGCTAGCTCCATTATAGTTATCAAAGGAGGGTTTTTTTGGATCAACAACTATAGGTATTTTTTTATTATTAGCTTCAATTATCATTTCTTCAATCATGCTAAGAGTGCCCTTATTATAATCAGAAAAAATAACTAAATTATTTTCTTCAAGGCAATTTTTGTAGCTCTTGAGCAATCTACTTTCATGACCATAAATGAGCTCTTCTTGGTCCAACCTTATTAACTGGTGATTTTTTGATAAAACCCTTTGCTTATGAATTGTAGGAAAATCCATCTCTAAAGAATTAAAAATAATATTTTTCTGCTTTTTTAAAAGTTTAGTTAAAATTTTTCCATTTTCGTCTTTGCCTATAACACTCAAGAGAGTTGTCTTAACGCCTAATGTAGCTAAATTTAACGCAACATTAGCTGCTCCTCCTGGGCGATAATCACGCTGACCTACCTTTACAACGGGAACTGGCGCCTCTGGAGATAAACGACCAACTTCGCCAAACAAGTATTCATCCAGCATAGAGTCACCTACGACTAGGATTTTAAGTTTGCTGAATTTTGGAATCATTTTTATTTTTCGTTCTTGTCTAACCACACTTGGAATAACCACAACTCAGACAGGTCATACAGCCATCCATCATTACCGCAGCTGCGGTATTACATTTAACGCATAATTGAGCGCCTTTAGGAAAATTATTTTCTGATGCAGCATCCATTTGTTTTTCCTGAGACTCAAACTCCTTTCTTTTTTTTTCGATAGCTTCTTTTTGTTCTTCTGTTAATGTATCAGACTCTAATAGGCCAATTTGGATTAGGTGCTTTTCAACAATATATCCCAACTCTGCGATTATAGAAGGCATATAAGTTCCACCAGCTTGCCAATAACCGCCTCTAGGATCAAAAACAGACTTTAATTCATCAACGATAAAATTTGCATCTCCGCCCTTGCGAAACACTGCTGACATAATTCTTGTTAAAGCTACAATCCATTGATAATGATCCAAATTCTTTGAATTAATAAAAATCTCAAAAGGTCTTCTTTTTTCATGCTCAGTACCTTCATTTAAAACAATATCATTAATTGTCACATACATTGCATGATCCGAAACAGGTGTTTTAACCTTATAAGTAGACCCGATCAGCATATCTGGCCTTTCAAGTTTTTCATGCATCCTTATTACTTTAGATTCGTTAGAGATATCCTGTTTTGCTAAATCAGGAATATCTTGATCGCTAGGCTCACTGGTAAGAACCTTATAATCAACTATCTTTGATTTTATATTTATAATTGCCATTAAAGTTTACCGTAATAACCTTCTTTCAATGCATCAAACAGGTTGGCTGCACTATGAATTTCACCATCATACTCAATCTCTTCATCTCCTTTTGCTTCAACTTTTGTTCCATCCTCTAATGTAAAACTATAAGAGGTATTCTTTAGGTCTTTTTCCTTTACCAGAACGCCTTGGAAAGCTTCAGGATTAAACCTAAAAGTCGTACAGCCTTTTAAGCCTTTCTCATACGCATAGAGATAAATATCCTTGAAATCTTCATAGTCATAATCTTGAGGAACGTTTGCAGTTTTTGATATAGATGAGTCAATCCAGTATTGAGAAGCAGCCTGAATATCTACATGTTCTTTTGGTGAAATATCTTCTGAACTTACAAAATAACTTGGGAGCTCTTGCTCAGGTGATACTGCCTCAGGAGATGCATCTGGATTCATTAGTTCTCTATAGGCAAGAAGCTCAAAAGAAAACACATCTACTTTTTCTTTAGTTTTCTTTCCCTCTTTTATTACATTCCTAAAATAATGATGGGCAAAAGAAGGCTCTATGCCATTGCTAGCATTATTTGCTAGTGATAATGAAATCGTACCTGTTGGTGCTATTGAGCTATGGTGAGTAAATCGAGATCCATATTTTGAAAGCTCTTCTACTAAATTAGGAGATACTTCTGCAACCTTCTGCATATAACGACTATACTTAGCATGTAAAATGCTTCCAGGTATTGTGTCTCCTTTGTGCCAACCATCTTTAAGCATTTCTGGTCTCTTGTTTAGCATTTCTTCAGATACAATAAAATTTTTAGAAAGAATGGGCGCCGGCCCTTTCTCTTTAGAAAGCTCTAAGGCAACCTCCCATCCAGTTATAGCTAGCTCTCTAGAAACGTCTTCTGTAAATTTTATTGATTCCTTGGAGCCGTACCTTAAGCCTAATAAGCTTAGTGTTGAGCCTAAACCCAAAAAACCCATGCCATGACGCCTCTTGTATAGTATTTCATCTCTCTGTGCACCTAATGGCAAGCCATTTATCTCAACAACATTATCTAGCATTCTCGTGAAAACCTTAACTACCTCTTTAAACTTGCTCCAATCAAATTTAGCATCAGACGTAAAAGGATCATCAACAAATTTTGTTAGGTTGACCGAGCCTAACAAGCATGCTCCATAGGCTGGTAAAGGTTGCTCTCCACATGGATTTGTAGCTCTAATATTTTCACACCACCAGTTGTTATTGTATTCATTAACACGATCAATCAGAACAAAACCTGGTTCAGCAAAATCGTAGGTAGAAGACATAATTGTATCCCACATTCTTTTTGCAGGAACTTCTTTGTAAACCCTACAAGCAGTTAATCCATTATTTTTTTGGAGATAATCTCCTGAAATAGGCCATTCTCGCCAAATGACCTGTTTCTCATCACTAATATCTATATTATCCTCATCAACCTCTTTCTGAGTAACTGGAAATGCAAGCATCCAAAGCTTATTTTCCTTTACCGCATTCATAAATTCATCAGTAATAAGAAGTGATAAATTAAATTGCCTTAATCTTCCATCCTCTCTTTTAGCTTTGATAAATTCCATAGCATCAGGGTGCCCAATATCAAAAGTCCCCATCTGCGCGCCCCTCCTGCCGCCAGCAGAAGAGACTGTAAAACACATTTTGTCATAGATATCCATAAACGAAAGTGGTCCTGATGTATATGCTCCAGCACCAGAAACATACGCGCCTCTTGGGCGAAGAGTCGAAAATTCATAACCAATTCCACATCCTGCCTTTAAAGTTAATCCTGCTTCTTGAACTTTCTCTAAAATTTCACGCATAGAATCCGCTATTGTTCCTGAAACAGTACAATTAATTGTTGAGGTGGCTGGTTTATGAAGTTCCGCTCCAGCATTAGATATAATCCTTCCTGCTGGAATAGCACCATTCTGTAAGGCCCAAACAAATTTCTTAAACCAGATATTTTTCTTATCCTCGGATTCTTCAACTGCAGACAAAGCTCTTGCTACTCTTTGATATGTCGACTGAATATCCTTATCTACTGGTTCAGATGTTTTAGTTTTTAGTCTATATTTTGTATCCCAAATGCTTTGAGAGGCATCTTGAAGTGGTAATTCAGACAGGCTTAAGTGTTTATTTTGCAGGGCTGATTTCATTGTTATCGACTTCTCCAAAAATTAAAAAAGAGGCTCATATTTCTAATTTTATGAATAAGAAATATAATTTTATCAATCTAGAACTATGTATTCTTTTTATAAAGTACTTAAACACAATATCTTGTGATTAAGTATGTCTAGATTATGCATCTAGGATGTCGCTGTCAAGTTAATATACTAAAAATAATAGAAATAAAAAAATACTTATAAAACAAGTATATATAATAAATTTTGTCAAAGATATTAGTGGAATCTCTAGTATTTAGGGATCTTTTGCTAAAATATAGAGATCACTATATATAGTATTTAGTATCCCCAAGAAATCTACTCATAATCTACAAGCTATCCACAAATTTATCCACAAGACACAATTTATCTTTTTATAACTCAAATTTTATTAATTATGTAAAATTAATAACATATTTTATAATTAAGAAAAATATTAACCAGGATATTAAATTATGCTAAGTAAAAAAATACCACTTCTTAATTTTTCATTTTTTTCAGCTTCTTTTATTTTAGTTAGTGCTTTATTTCTAGTATTAGATAATGGCATAAGAGCTCAAATATCAAACCAGAATGAAACCTATAGTCTATCTCCTATAATCAAAGAAGTTTCTGATTCTGTGGTTAATATTTCTGTAAAAGGAACAGTTGAAGTTAATAATCCTTTAACAGAAGATCCTTTTTTTAGAAGATTTTTTGATGTCCCTCCTGACAGCAGAAGAGATTTTGAAAGTGCAGGTTCTGGGGTAATAGTAAATGCAGAGCAAGGACTCGTTATAACAAATCATCACGTTATTGAAAATGCAGATGAAATAACAATTACTCTTCTTGATAACAGAACTTTGATTGCAGAAATAATAGGATCAGACTCAGGATCTGATATTGCATTACTTAAGGTAGAACCAAATAATTTATCCGAAATGAAATTAGGCGACTCATCAAATATTGAAGTAGGGGATTTTGTTTTAGCTATTGGCAATCCCTTTGGTCTAGATCATACCGTAACATCTGGAATCATCAGTGGGCTAGGAAGAACTGGGATAAATCCAGACGGTTATGAAGACTTTATTCAAACAGATGCTTCTATTAATCCTGGTAATTCTGGAGGGGCTTTAGTTAATTTAAATGGGGAATTAATAGGAATTAATTCTGCCATACTATCTGGCTCTGGAGGAAATATTGGTATTGGATTTGCTATACCAGTAAATATGGTCAGAAGCATAATGGATCAGCTATTAGACCATGGTGAAGTTAAAAGAGGGTTGCTAGGAGTAAGCATAGCTTCTGTTACACCAGAAATTGCAGAAACTTATTCTCTCAGCGATAGCTCAGGTGCATTTATCACAGATGTTGTTACTGGTTCAGCAGCTGAAAAAGCTGGATTAAAAATAGGAGATGTTATTCTTAGAGTTAATTCTGAAAATATAAAAGATGCTGCTAGCCTAAGAAATACAATAGGACTTCTCAGACCAGGTGATGAAATATTAATTGAGATAATTAGAGAAGAAGAAAAGATTAATCTCAAAGCTATCTTAGACGAGCTGGGAGCAAACAATACAGAGGAAGAAAATGAAGAATTAATGCAGCTAGAGTCTTTTCTTCAAGGCGGCAATTACGTTGATAATAACGATGTATTAGATAATTTTAATGGTGTATTAGGAGTCTTAGTAAGTGAAATCCAAGATGGTAGCCCGTCTGCTCAAAGAGGATTAAGAAGAGGAGATATAATCACGCACATTAATCGACAAAGAATTAATAACATTTCAGAAGCTATAGATGTTCTTGAAAATGCTAACTCTGTAATCTTGCAAGTCTTAAGAGGTAACAGAAATATTTTAATACTAATTCGTTAATTCTTGCTATATGAAAATTTGTATTTTAGGGGGCACAGGATTTATAGGAAAAAACTTAGCTGTATATCTTTCTAATCGAGGGTACTCTGTAGTTATTCCATCTAGAAAGCCTGAATTAGCTAAAGACTTAAAGGTAATGCCAAAAATAAAAATTATACCAGCTAATATTCATAAGGAAAAAGTACTATTTCAAGTAATCAATGATTGTGAAATAGTGATAAATGCAATAGGAATACTTAATGAAAAAAGAGGGAGGGAAAATAAATTTCAATATGTTCATATAGATTTTTTAAAAAAAATAGTTTCTGTTTGTCGTAGTTCTAGAATATCTCATTTTATTCATATTGGTGCTCTTAAGGCTGACTCTAAATTAGGAGCTAGTAAATACCTAAGGAGCAAAGGTCAAGGTGAAAGAATAGTAAAAGATTTATCAAAAAATAATTTTAATTATACAATTTTCCAGCCTTCTGTAGTATTTGGTAAAGAAGACAATTTTATAAACTTATTTGCAAAAATAATTAGGCTCTTTCCATTAATTCCATTAGCAGGGTATAAAACAAGATTTGCTCCTATTTTTGTTGACGATATATCTAAAATAATTTATCTATCGATTAATAATTATCAATCATACAATAAAACATTTCAGTTATGTGGCCCAGAAATTTTTTCACTAAAAGAATTGGTTCTAAGGATAGCTCAAACGATCAATATTAATATAAAAGTAATATGTATCCCTAAATGGATTGCATACGTACAAGCATTCATGATGAGTTATTTAGTACCAGGAAAAATACTAACAGTTGATAATCTAAAATCTATGAGTATAGATAATGTATGTACAAAAAATGGTTTTGATTTCTTTGATTTATCAAACAATCTATCAAGCCTAACTCCAACAATTAATAAATATCTAAATAAATATGATTCAAATAATAAATTTTCTAATCTAAGAAATAAGAAGATATGAAAATCTATGAAGTAGGAGGTGCAGTAAGAGACTCCCTAATTGGACTTGAAGTTAATGAAAGAGATTGGGTTGTTGTAGGAAGTAATCAGAGCGAGCTACTAAATCTAGGGTATAAAAAAATTGGGAAGGATTTTCCAGTATTTCTTCACCCAAAAACTAATGAGGAATACTCTCTAGCTAGAAAGGAAAAGAAAATTTCTTCTGGATACCATGGATTTAGTTTTGATACATCATCTAGTATCTCTTTAAAAGAAGACCTTTTAAGAAGAGATCTAACAATAAATGCTATAGCAAGAGATAATCTTAATAATATATTTGACCCTTTTAATGGAAAAGATGATATAAAGAAAAAGCTCTTAAGACATATCTCTCCAGCTTTCAAAGAAGACCCTTTAAGGGTAGTGAGAGTGGCACGTTTTGCAGCTAAATTTTATAATTATGGCTTTAAAATAGCTGATGAAACTTTAGTATTAATGACTGAAATGTGCAATAACGGGGAAATAAATTCGCTTAGGCCAGAAAGAATATGGCAAGAGACAGAAAAAGCTCTCTCTACTGATAGACCAGATATTTTCTTTAAAACACTTAAAAGATGTAATGCTCTTAGAATAATTTTTCCTGAAATAGAGGCATTGTTTGGAGTACCCCAATCAAAAGCATCACATCCAGAGATTGACACAGGCATACATGCTATGATGTGTTTAAAATCAGTTGCAGAAATGACTAGTGATACAACAATCAGATTTGCTACCTTAGTGCATGATCTTGGAAAAGCATCAATAGATAGTAAGAATCTAACAAAAAATAATATCCATGAAAAAGAATCTGTAAAAAAATTAAATAAAATTTTTAAAAGATTCCCAGTTCCAAAACGTTATCAAGAGATTGCTATAGCAGTAGCAAAATTTCATGGCATCATTCATAAAATTTATGGCTTAAGTGCAACTGAAATTATCCAATTAATTGAAGACATAGATGGAATTCGTAAGCCATCAAAGCTTAAAGCTATTACTATCGCCTGCGAAGCTAATCACAGAGGTAGGAAAGGAAAGGAAAATTCTAGATATGAACAAAGAGAATATCTTGAGCAAATATTTGAAAATATTCAAAATGTAAATATGATTGATATAACTTCTAATTTAACTGGAAAAGAGCTAGGAGATGCTATCAGAAAAAAAAGGATAGCTATTATTACTGAATACTTAAATAAAAATAAAAAGAATTATGCTAGCTAGAATAAATCTATAAACAGCAAAAAATACCATTCTAATTCTCTCTATAAATCTAAGGAAGAAATGAATTACTACATATGCTGTTAGGCCAGATATTGCTCCACTTAATAAGAATGTATCCCAAGAAAAAAGAACTTCTTGAGAAGAAATATTAATCAATTGCCATACAACAGCCATTCCAATAGCAGGGATAGATAGCAAGAAAGAAAATTTTACTGCATTCACTCTACTCATACCAAGAATTAAAGCAAATGCTATTGTTATTCCAGATCTTGAGGTTCCAGGAATAAGCGCTATTGCTTGCCCTAAGCCTATTAATAAAGCAATCTTCCATGAAATATTAAAACCATTTACATTCCTTTTTCCAAAATAATCCGATAACCATAAAATTAAACCAAAAAATGCTGTGCTTGAAGCTATTAAAATAGGAAATCTAAAGTTAGCTTCTATAAATTTACCAAAAAAAAGTCCGGCCAAACCTAATGGAATAGAGGCAATAATAATATTTATCAATATTTCTTTATCTTTATAATTATTATTTAAACACCCAGAAATCATAGAATATAGCTCTTTATTAAAATAAGCTAATACTGCAATTAAAGAACCTAAATGAACTGCAATATCAAAAACTAAGCCTTGATCTTTCCACCCAAAAATAGCTGGAAGTATAATTAAATGTCCAGAACTTGATATAGGAAGGAACTCAACAATTCCTTGAAGAAAAGAAAGAAAGAAAACTTGGAAAATATCCATAATAAAAATCTTACAACTACAATCTACTAATAAATGACCTGCCTGCAAGTATAGAATCATTAATATTTTTTGTAAGCAACATTAATTTAAAATATTCTCCCATTTCACCGGGAAGAATCATTTTTTTTAGGGCCTGAAAATATAATAAATTATCTACAGAATTAGATTTATCATCTAGTGAATTTTTTATTATTGTCTCAAGAATAAATTGGCCTTGAGTTGTATATCCGCTTAAATTTAGACCTAATTTTATAGCTGTATCTGCACAGGAAGAAAAATTTACCCAACTACTAATATCTTGAAGCCCGATCAAAGAAAATGGATCATAGATTTTATTATGACGATAATGGCAAACTAAAGTTCCATCTTTTCTTGCCTTATCATAATAGTCTTTTTCATTTAAGCCATAATCTATAATTAATATAGCGCCTTTATCTATATTGCTACTTACACTATTTATCCAAGCAGGAATATTATAGGAGAATTCTGAAACATAATTCTCAGGGAATGGATATCCTAAGCTGCCTTCTAATTTATCTATATTAGATGACAAATTAGAATCTTCATTGCCTTCTTTCCAAGAAAATTTTTCTTTAACTAAAGAGACTCCGTACGGTAAAATTTTTTTGCCTTTTTTTATAAAGCGATGAACTGGCATAGCATCTAAAACTTCGTTGGCTAATACAACTGCATTAAAAGGATTTCTTGGTAATCTGTCTAGCCAATTTATTTTTTTTTTGTACTTTTCTAGAGTTACCTTCTGTCTATTTCTAAGATCTACGCTTGTTTCTAGAATTTTATACTCTATATCTAAGGATGAATTTTCTAACATATAATCTAAAATATCTTTAGCAAGAACTCCGTTGCCAGCTCCAAATTCTAAAATCTGAGGATTTGACATCTGAGATAATATTGGCAGTATTTGCTGAGAAATTGCTTTAGCAAAAATAGGTGATATTTCTGGCGCTGTAATAAAATCTCCTTTAGCACCAAACTTTTCAATTCCATTATTATAATAACCAAATAAAGGATGGTATAAGACACAATTCATATAATCGCTAAATGATAACCAACCCCCAGACTTATCTATCTTATTTCTGAGTATCTCTTGAAGCGCGCTAGTTGTATTTTTTGCATCTTCATCTTGGTGAGGAAACATATTAGTCATTTAATCTATATCAATATTTATAACACTTCTGAAAATCAAACCTTATAATATAGTAAATGGTGAAAATAAAAAATGAAGGACTATATGAAAAAAAAATCACTTAAAGGTTGTTGGTCTCTTATTACTGGAGGAAGCAAACGGATTGGTGAAGATATAGCTCGTGGTCTCCATCAAGAAGGATCTAATGTCATAATCCACTATATGAGTTCTAAAAAGAACGCTGATGACCTCGTAGGCTCATTAAATAGTATAAGATCCGAGTCTGCTATATGTATTCAAGCGAATCTAAAAAATAATAAAGATATTGAATTACTCATAGAAGAGACTATCAGCAAGACTGGTCGTCTAGATATTCTTATTAATAACGCGTCAAGCTTTTACCCAACGCCTTTAGAGACAATTAATGAAGAACAATGGGAAGATTTAATATCAACTAATCTAAAAGCCCCTCTATTTTTATCTAAAGCTGCGCTCCCTTATTTAAATGAAAATGAAGGGGTAATTATCAATATTGTTGATATCCACTCAAATAGGCCTTTAAAAAATCACCCGATTTATGGACCAGCAAAAGCAGGCTTGGCTATGCTGACAAAATCTTTAGCCAAAGACCTTGCGCCAAAAATAAGAGTAAATGGAGTTTCACCAGGAGCAATTTTATGGCCCCAAAAAGATGATCTTTCAGAAAAAATAAAGGATAAAATTATTAAACAAACCGCACTTAGAAAAGCTGGTAAACCATCTGATATTACCTCTGCTGTAATTTTTTTAGTTAAGGACTCGCCATATATCACTGGTCAAATAATTGCAGTTGATGGGGGAAGAAGTATTGGTTGGTAAAACCTATTTAAGTATTATATTCTTCTTTCTTCCTCTCAATAGTAACTCCTACAAAGGATACATCTTTAACTACCTTTATTTTTGTAACTGTAACTTTTACCCATTTAGATAAAAATTCATCCAAAATTATTTTACATATTGCCTCAGCAAGCGTTTCCACTAATTGAAAGCTAGAATTACTTGTAAAATCTATAATTCTTTCAGCAACATCTTGATAGTTTATTGTTGCGTCAATTGTGTCTTTAAGAGATGCAGCTTTTGCATCTGTTGATATTTCTATGTCTAGTATAATTTTTTGCTTAGTCTTTTTTTCACTTTCCCATATACCTATAATAGTTTCAACTTCTAAGGATTTGATAAAAACTTTATCCATTATTAATCTCTTTATAATTTTTCTCTAACTCATCTATCTTCCATCTAGGTCTAATTAAAATAGGTCCAGATGCTTTTTTGCGTTGAGCGTATCGACGATACCCTACATAAGCTACCATAGCACCATTATCAGTACAAAAATCAAATCTTGGGTAAAAAACTTTTTTATCTATAGCTTGACATGCTAATTTTAACTTTAATCTTAATTTCTTATTAGCTCCTACACCGCCAGCTATAATAACTTTATCACAATCCCTCTCTTTTAAAGCATAGAGACATTTTGAAACTAAAGTATCAACAACAGCTTCTTCAAATGAAGCTGCTATATCTGAACGAATAGTCTCTATTCCTTCGTTACTCTTACTTTCAAGCTCCTTTTGAATCATCAATCTAACGGCAGTTTTTAAGCCACTAAAGCTAAAATTATATCCTTTATTTTTTAAAGGTCTTGGGAAATTATACTTCTTAGGGTCGCCATTTAAAGCTATTTTCTGAATACTCGGACCTCCTGGCTGGGGGAGTGATAATAGCCGAGCTACTTTATCAAAAGCCTCCCCTGCAGCATCATCTAATGATGATCCAAGTATCTCATACTGACCAAACCCTGATACCTCAACTATCATTGTATGTCCGCCAGAAACTAACAAAGCTAAAAATGGAAATCCTGGAGCATTCTTTTCTAGCATCGGCGAAAGGAGATGTGCCTCCATATGATGGACTGGTATAACTGGCAGATTTGATCCAAATGATAGTGCGTGAACCAACGTTCCACCGACCATAAGTGAGCCAATTAGACCAGGTCCTGCTGTATAGGCTATAGCTGATAAATCAGCAAGGGAAAGATTGTTGCTTGATAGTGTCTTTTTTATCATTGGCAAAAGAACAGCAATATGGTCTCTGGAAGCTAATTCTGGAACTATCCCCCCAAAAGGCTGGTGTGTTTTAGTTTGGCTATAAATTGAATTATCAAGCAAACCTTTTTCTGAATCAAAAAGAGCCACTCCCGTTTCATCGCAGCTTGATTCTATACCCATTATTATCAATATCTTCTCCTATGACTTTGCATATGATAGCAATAAAAGATACTATTGACAGTTTACAGATTTAAATAAGCCAAGGAAATTATGCCAAGTATAAGAGTCAAAGAGAATGAGCATTTTGAAGCTGCCTTAAGGCGATTCAAGCGTTCTTGCGAAAAAGCAGGAATTCTAACTGAGCTGCGTAAAAGAGAGCATTATGAAAAACCCACTCAAGAAAGAAAAAGAAAGAAAGCGGCGGCTGTTAAAAGACATATGAAATCAAATGTAAAACATCCAAATAGACGAATACGCTTATATTGATCCCTTTAATATGAATGACAATCAAGGCTCTATCTCATCAATTAAAAGAAAAATTCAAGAAGATGCAAATACTGCCTTAAAAGCAGGTGAAAAATTTCAACTAGGAGTTCTAAGACTTGCCTTATCCTCTATAAAGCAGTATGAAGTCGACAATAGAAAAGAGCTTGATAATGATCACGCCTTTTCAATTCTAGAGAAAATGGTAAAACAACGGCAAGAAGCTATAGCGCTGTTCAAGGAAGGCGGGAGAATGGACATTGCTGAAAAAGAGTCCAAAGAAATAGAGATACTAAAACGATATTTACCTGAGCCACTTGATGAATCGCTTATAAACAAATTAGTAAATGAAATAATTATAGACTTAGATGCTAATTCTTTAAAAGATATGGGTAAGGTAATGAAAGAGATTCAAGTACGCGCTAAGGGCAGAGTTGATATGAAATTAGTAAGTGAAAAAATTAAAAATATTCTTAAATAATTGATATTAATAAAAAGATATTATAAATTTTTATAATATTATAATAACTTGGATTCAAAGTGGCTCGATACTTTCCTAAATCTTTCGTAGCAGATCTAATTTCAAGAGTTGATATAGTTGAAGTTATAGGTAAAAGTATTAATTTAAAGAAAAATGGATCTAGATATAAAGCCTTATGTCCATTCCATGACGAAAAAACACCGTCTTTTATAGTTACGCCAGAAAAAGGAATTTACTACTGCTTTGGTTGTAGTGAAAATGGTAATGCAATAGACTTCCTTATAAAATTTGAAAACCTTATTTTTCCTGAAGCTATCGAAGCACTATCAGAGATTGTAGGATTGCAGCTGCCTGAAAATTCTGAATATAAAGAAGATAACCACAAATATCTCTTTCAGGCTATATCTAAAGCAAATGAGATTTATAAATTTAATCTAAATAAAAATCATAATGCATCAAATTATCTTAAAAGTAGAGGAATTAATAAAGATTCAATTGATAGATATGAGCTCGGATTCTCGCCAAACTCATGGGATTCATTAAAAAAAGACGCTTTGAAAAAAGACTACGAAAATTATAATAAGTCTGGGTTAATGATAAAAAATGAAAAAGATCATTACTATGATCGCTTTAGAAATAGAATCATGTTTCCAATTAAAAATATATCTGGAAAAATTATTGGATTTGGAGGAAGAATAATATCAAATGAACAACCTAAATATTTAAATTCTCCTGAAACCAATATTTTTAAAAAAGCTAATGAGCTCTATGGTCTTTATGAGGCAAAAAATAAAAAAGGTAACATAGATAAAATAATTGTTGTAGAAGGTTATATTGATGTTATAAGTCTAACCCAAAATGGAATTGAATCAGTTGTTGCTACTATGGGAACAGCTATCACTCACTCTCACATAAAAAAATTAAAAAGATTTTCAGAAAAAATAATATTTTGTTTTGATGGAGATAAGGCCGGTAGAGCAGCTGCTTGGAGAGCGCTAGAGACTCTTTTATTAAGTGCTGGAGGCACTATAGAATTTAAGTTTTTAATTCTACCCGAAGGATCAGATCCAGACTCTATAATAACTCAGGCTGGTAAAAGAAACTTTGAAGATTTAATTGAAAAATCTATATCTTTAACAGAATTTCTATTTTCTGAACTAGAAGAAAAGATAGAATTAAATAATACAGATAATCTATCTAAACTAGTATTTCTCGTTAAGCCATTATTAGAAAAAGTATCTAATCCTATATATAAAGAATTGATTATTAATAAGCTTTCCCAAAAAATTAGCATAAAGACAGAAAAATTAAGTAATTTACTAGAAGAGAGAGGTATTGAAAAAAAAATAGGTACACCACCTTCAAAAAATTTGAGTAAAAATACCCTTATAAGAAAAGCTATAATTTTGATACTTCATTATCCAAGTGCGGCAAGAGAACTAAAAATAGTTCCTAATCTATCTAATATTGAGCTCCCTGGTATTAGGCTATTAGAAAATCTAATTAATGTTTCGAGAGAAAATAAAAATTATAATACAGCAAATCTAGAAGAACACTTTAGAGAAGATAAGGAAGGAAAATTTTTATCTAAACTAATTGGAGAAAAGCCTTTAGATAATGAGAAAGCTGCGCCCCTCGTTCTATCGGATAGCATCAAAAGAATAGTTGAAAACGATCTAAGGAATAAATTATCTGATCTAATGACTAAAGGCTCTAAATTAAGCGATGAAGAAAAATTAAAAATTAATGATATTCAAGAACAGATCAATCATTTTTTGGATGATTAATAATGCTAATCTGGCATAATTCATGCATGTCAATGAAATATAAGAAAAAATATCATTTTTTTTTTGTAAGCATAGTATTTTTGATATAAAGTTACACGCTTAGTTCCCAATTTGGATAAATCTATGTCAACCTCAGCAGAAAAAACTTCAAAAGGTACAGAAGAAAAGGAGTCTCAGCTTAAGCTATTGATAAGTAGAGGTAAGGAAAAGGGCTATCTAACCTTTAGTGAAATAAATGACCACTTACCTAATGATATTGTTGATCCAGAACAAATAGAAGATGTTGTCAATATGATAACTGATATGGGAGTAAATGTTCACGAAAAAGCTCCTGAATCAGAATCAATCATTCTTAGTGACTCAGCAGTATCTTCAGATGATGACGCAGCTGAAGAAGCTGCTGTAGCACTGGCTTCAGTAGATAGTGAGTTTGGAAGAACGACTGATCCTGTCAGAATGTATATGAGAGAAATGGGTACTGTTGAGCTGCTAACTAGAGAAGGTGAAATTGAAATAGCACAAAGAATAGAAAACGGCTTAGCAGAAGTAAAAGCTGAGCTAATCCGATTTCCACTAACTGTGGGTCTTTTAATTGATCAGCATGATCTTGTAAATAAAGGTCTTGGAAAAATTCAAGATATAGTGGTTGGCTTTATTGACCAATCTGAAGAAATAGAGGTGGTATCTTCACCTTCTTCAAATAATAATGCAAATAGTGAAGATAATTTAGCTAATGATGATGATGATGACGATGATCAAAATGAAGGTCCAGATCCAGAAGAGTTGGCTAAAAAAATGAAGCCTATAACTAGACATTATAACGCTTTCATGAAAAGTCTTGATAAAAATGGATTTACTGATAAAACCACAATTAAAAAAGTTGAGCTTATCAAAGAGCATTTCATGGAGCTTAAACTATCCCCTAAAATGCTTGAGTCTATGCTTTTACAAATATCAGATACTGTTAAAGAAATCAGAATTCAAGAAAGAGCAGTTTTGTCTATATGTGTAAATAAATCTGGTATGCCAAGAAAAGATTTTATAAATAGCTTTAAAAACAATGAAACAAATATAGATTGGGTTAATAAGCATATAAGAGCAAAAAGAAAACACTCGTCTCAATTGGCAAAACTAAAACAAGATATAATAAGGGCACAAAAAAGAATAATTAAAGTAGAAAAAATAACTGGCTTATCAATACTGGAAATAAGATCAATAAACAA
>CEUA01108824.1_pt1 | contig 18304 bp, 11 predicted proteins | sample 361541 | NCBI WGS metagenome assembly CEUA01 (sample SAMEA2623079, study PRJEB7988) | marine metagenome | isolation source: saline water (ENVO:00002010), including
GGATTAAAGATTACATGTGGGGATGATACTGGGGTCGTTAATTTCATCGACAAATTGTATATAACTCTTACTACACATAAGTGGATGAAACCCCCAGAATTAGCAAAACATAGTATAAACAAATACAATGAAGTTAACGTCTTAGTGTATAAGAATGACTGGTGTAATTGTATGCCTGTGGATAACACGGAAGAGACACAGAATAGCGTTGCTATGTATAAATCACAGGAGGGAAGATATGGAGACGTTCAATGATAGATAGTAAGAACAATTACCCTCACTACAATGTTACTCACGGAGAACAAATTCACTATGTGTTTATAACACTTAAGGAGTTAATCGTTATGCAGTGGGAGTATATCAGAGAGAACAGATTATGGGTCACTAAATGATACTTTTCCACAGGTAATCGTATATTTGTGGAAAACAATTAAATGTTAATATAAATCTATTAGTGTGTTTAATGCCTCTGTAATCCTCTCAGGAAAATGTAGTCTTAGCACGTTGATTACCGATTCGTCAATAACATTTAACAACCTGCAATATACCCTGTGAGAGTATCAACAATTATCACAGGATTACACTTGACAAACTAACACAAATGCCCTATAATAACTCTGTAAGGGTTCACAACAATTCTAAGCAATTATGCAATACAAAGTGTATGATTCAGACGACAAATTACATGGTACGTTTGAAACAATTAGTGACCTAGAATTATACATGGATGGTGTTAGAAACTCTAGGGGAGATAGGTATAAAGAATTGCCCAAACATTCTGCTTTTGATTATATTAAATCTATCGGATGGTTTATGGAGGTTGTTGATACTCACGCCCAAAACACTTCTTAACACCTATTGACAACAATTGCAGTCCTATGTTATAATTAAGGCATAGCAATCACCTGTGCTTATGTAACACAAACTCATGCAGTCACTATCTATTATTATATAACACTCACATCGCAGTGTTCATGGGGGTTCTCGGTCTTTATGGTGGCCGTTATATTAAAAAGGTTAGAGACCCTAACCTACAAAGGTTCCCAGAAGCAAGTGATATATTATTAGAAATTAATTTTACACCTTCATTCTAAAATTTTTCCAGTATAAAAAATGACTAAAGAGGATTTACAAGACACACGTGTATGGGCACTAGAGCAATTAATAAGATTAGAAAAATGTTTAGATAGTCGTATGTATGATTGTGCGTCTGTATATACTAGCAATGGTGTAGGTAAGAATAAAGAATCTCTATATACTCTATGGGAGGGTTGGAAACTACAACATCCCAGTAATAATCCCAAATCAAATAGATTATAAAATGAGTAAAAGATTCACAACTAAACTGGAGGAAGATGACTACGGAGACTTAATACTGACTATACCATATGACGTAATAGAAGAACTCGGATGGTCAACTGACTCAGAACTAGAATATGATGTTACTGATGACTCTAAATTTAGATTAAAAGCAATTAACAGTAATGAGTGATAAAATAGATCCTTGGTTAGATAATAAAGAGGCACATGAAGCAATTAACATGTGCTTATCTGCTATTGTAAAGAGATTAGAAGGTATAGAGAAGTTTGTTAATGAGATGCCTACTCCAGATAAGACGTATTATAAACCAAGTGGGCACGAAGATTACTTAAATACTAAGGAGAACTATGATAACATTTACGATAGACTTAAGGTATTAGAGGAAAAAGTATGGGATGCAAAAGACTAACTGATATTCGCTTTGGAGGTGGTGAACCATGTACATTAAACACCCCAGAGACTGCTGATCTAGGTGTTACGTTCGAGTTTCTTGAATATCCATCAGATCCAGCGAAGACGAATATAGATCCTCTTACAGGGGAAACTGTAGACTATCATATACCAGAGAGAGACTTAAACTCGGTAATGCACGATTCTGTCATTATTGAGTTACCTGATCCTGGACCTCTCAGACCAGGACCATCCAATTGCGGTAAAGTAACTAGAGATATACCAAACAATTACCCTTCACTTAGTAATCAGGAACCAGCGAGAGTATTTTACGACTATTATCCGAATGAACTATCATATGATATGGTTACATCGGACACTTGGTTTAGTTACCTATACGATACCTCTGATAAGATGGGTATAGTAGGTACACCTTGCTATCATATTGAAGATGAAGATGGTACAACTGTAAGTACACCTCCTGGTGGTGGAAGTCCTTCAAGTTCTTCTTCTTATGAATATACTTGCGTACCTTGTAACAATTTTACTTGTACTCCAGCCGAAACCACATTAAAGTATACAGCACCCCAAGATTTGACTGGCGACCCCGACTGCCCGCACCCCACACTATTCGGGTTTGGAACCACAAGTTACAAATTAGCCTTTAAGTATGATGCCTTGGCAACTACACAACCTACTGGAGTCCAAGATATAGAAATGTCTTATACTGGTTCTGGGTATACTGATGCATGGGATCAGGGATCAAACCAAGGAATTACATATGAATCCTCTCAGAACCCTTGGCAAGCTACAGAAGAGTCATTTGGTACTATACAAATCTTCTCTATTTCTTTAAGCGGGGGCACTGGACTTAAACTCCAAGTAAAAATAGAACCAAAATTTGACGATTCGGGAACGTCCACAGTATTCTCAGGTACTGAATGGACTATACTAAACATCATGGATCCTGGAACAGGGTATACATTGAATGATACTACCCAATTGTCTTATGCACATACTCATCCTGATAATAGTACAACTACACTATCCGTTAATATTAAACTTAGTGCCGTTGGTGATGTAGAGATTGTTAACCCTCAATCAGGGTTTGATAGACTAGTTGAGGGTGATACTCTTAATGGTCATAAGATTTTACGTGCATTTCATACTGATATTAACAATTTTCCCTATCATGTGGTGTATTTAGATGGTGCAGGGAGCGATTTTACCAAAGAAACGCAGTATACATCGTCTAGAAGTCACCAAATTACCGCAAAAGCGGGTTATGGCATCAAAGATCGGGCAATTTTGATCGGAATTTACGAATTTTTGGATAAATCCGTCCAATTTGTTACTGCAAGACTCACAAAAGGTGCTCCAGACCTCTTTAATACGCTAAAACAACCAAATTGTAACGTTACAGTTACAAATGGAGTAGTTACGGGGGTATCTATAACTGATGGCGGTGAAGGGTGGAATCAACTAACACAAGAGCCTATACTAGAGATAACAGCACCTAAAATACCTAAGCGAAGTGTAGGTTCTATCTACCAAGCAGGTGAACTGGTTGATGGTGAAGAGGAACCAGCAAAGAAAAATGCTTCTGTAAAGGGTATTTTCACGTCAGGTGTGCTAACTGGTGTTCAAATTCTTGATGGCGGTAAAGGATACCCAGATGATTACCCTCCTCAGATATGGGTGAGGAACGTTTTTAAGGAAAATCCAAAAACATTAGGTGTTTCTGCGTATGATGCGAACACACCAAACATAAAAAGAGGTATCCTTAAGGCGTATGCGGAAGAAGGATTGAAGATTAGTAATGAATCATACGCACATTGGGATAATTATAATGATAATTTAAAAGCATCCGTTACTGCTAAGAGCATTGACGCTGCTTATAGTGTTGATAAAGACCCATCAGTTGATAGATATCATGAAATTGGTCAACGGAAGTATACAAAAGACGTAATTGATAATCTACGTCAATTCCATGATAATGATAGGAATAAGGGATATGTAGATAAAGTAGGTCTTCAAGACCTATCTGCTACGTATAGGGACATGTTAAAGAACCATGTAGAGGACATAGATAAGCATTGGAATGGTGTTCTTGACAAATATACACAAGAGAAGGTACCCGAAAAGGTAAAATATGATGCTAACTATGTTCAGACAATACAAGGAAGTCTTACTCAGTTACCTTATGCTACGGAGAATACTAAATATTTGTTAAAGCAGTATCGTGCTGATCCTACTCAACATGATACGATAACAATCGAGCTTAGTTGTAAGCCTACTAATGCGGGATGTGCACATATTAATTGTAATGCACCTGCAGGAACTACGCCAAACCCTAATACTAGCACTAGTACTGACGGAGATGGTAATACAGTTGTTACAACATTGACGTATACTATGTCTAATATGTTAGGTGATGGGTGTAAAGAGTGGACTGCAAAGGGAGATTGTAAAATATATCACGATTTAACTAGATCAATGGAGACATTTGATCGTGCAGTTAAAGCTTATGGTAATCCTTATTCGTAAAAAATAACTATGGCAAGAGGAGCAGCACTATACGTTGGTAATTGTAGCGGTCATGGAAGAGCAACTAGTGCATTTCATCACCCTGGATTAGGTGGTGGTATCTTAGGTGGATGCCGTCACGCAACTTTAGCGGGTCAAATTGTTAATAAACCGCTTAGATTGACAAATAGTGTTGCTATTTGGCCACCTGAACCGCAAAGACCCGCAGGAGAAACTGTAACAGACGTAGTAATTAACGATAAAATACCTATAGTTGATCAGGATGAGCTCATTAGACACCCTACTCCAACTAAATTTGGTACAGTTTCCATTGGTTTTAAGTGTTTTTGTATTCGTAGAACACCTGCTTGGCATTGTACGGACGGAGATAGTGGAGGAAGAGAACCTTCAGATGGTCATATACGGAAATTATACTCAACTACGAAGACAGTTTTCGTAAATGGTAAACTTTTAGGTAGAATAGACGATCCACTTGGTAATGATACTACAAAATATCCGTGTAAATCCGTTGTTTCTGGTTCAAGTGAAGATGTATTTGTCGGAAACTAAAAATGTGCTATAATATAAGAACAATATATTGATTAATCATGGCAAAAGCGTCAAGTGGTATAAGTGGTGGCGATTTTATTCAATCACCACCTAAAAAGACTAGACAAGGAAGAGGAAAGCATACAAAATATGCCGCAACCTCTAGAAATGGAGCAAAAAAGAGATATCGTGGGCAAGGTCGCTAAATAATAGTTAGTTATTATGCTAGTGTGATGTACAAAGCATTACCAGACGGACTATTCATATCAAATAGTCCTATTTCAGGACAAGGATTGTTTTCTAAACTACCTATAGAAATTGGTACTGAATTAGGTATGTCACATCTTGTTATCAACGATGAAATTTATAGAACGCCATTAGGAGGATTCATTAATCATTCTCCTTTTCCAAATTGTGAGAAATATAAGGTAGATAACAAATATTATGTGAAAGTCATTACTCCCATTAAACCGATGGAGGAATTGACGCTAAATTACACATTTTATAAAGTTTAATGGCACTAAAAGACATTACGAATAAGGAATTTACGAAATCTAGAAGTTTCAAGGATATTGCGGTGTCTTTTGCTAAAAATTCTTTTACTGACGACGCAGCTATCGTGAAAAATGAAAATTCGATAAAACAGTCTGTAAAAAACCTAGTTTTGACTCAAATGGGTGAAAAACCATTTCAACCTACTAAAGGATGTCGTGTTAATGCTCTTCTTTTTGAACCACTAGATCCCTTTACTGCTGATGCATTAAAGGAAGAAGTACTAAATACCATTAGGCAATATGAACCAAGGGTAAAGATTAGTGACTGTACGGTCACTCCAATAATTGAAAGTAACAAAATCAATATTTCTATAACATATAGAGTTGTAGGATTACCTATAGTGGAAACAATAGCATTTATTTTACAGAGACCTGAATAATGCAACCGAATAATTTAACAGCATTAGACTTTGAGGATATCAAAGCTTCTATTAAGTCGTACCTAAGAACTAGAACCGAATTTAGTGATTACGATTTTGATGGTTCTACTTTAGCATATTTAATTGATACTTTATCATATAATACCTATTATACAGCATTTAATGCAAATATGGCATTAAATGAAGTATTCTTACCATCAGCAACTATTAGAGATAATGTTACTAATATTGCAAAGCTTTTAAATTATACTCCACGATCAATCATTGCTTCTAAGGCATTTATTGAATTGACATGCCCAACACAATTAATAAGTGGAGAATATCCATCTACCGCTACTTTACCAAAAGGTGCAGTTGCTGCAGGTGGAAATTATATATGGAATACTCTTGAAGATATTACTGTAAATGTAGATCAGACCACTGGAGATGCAATATTTAAATGTGTTCCGATATATGAAGGACAATCTGTAACTTTTAGTTATGTTGTTAATACTTTTGCGAAACAAACTTATAGAATACCTGCTGAAGATGCTGATGTTTCTAAGTTAGTTGTTAGAGTAAAACCAAACGAATCATCTACCGCTTCAGACGTTTATAATAGGGTTGATAATGTTACTAACCTAACTGGTATAAGTAGGGTCTACTTCCTCTCTGAAGGCGAGGATATGAGGTATGAGGTGAGGTTTGGTGATGATAGTGTAGGTAGAGCAGTAAAAGATGGTGAAGTTGTAGAATTATCGTATATTGTTACTGATGGTGCTGCAGCTAATGATGTTGCGAAATTCAATTTTGTAGGAAAAGTAAATGATAATAATGGAAATTCTTATGGTCCAGCTTTTGTTTCGTTAGAAACTAGAAATAAGTCATATCTTGGGGAATCTGCTGAAAGTATTGAATCAATTAAATACAATGCACCCAGATTTTATGCTTCTCAATATAGAGCAGTAACAGCACAAGACTATGCAATTATCACTAAAAACATCTATACTAATGCAGATACTGTTATAGCATATGGTGGAGATTCATTAAATCCTCCGACTTATGGAAAGGTTTATATTGCTGTTAAAACAAAGACAGGATCTAATCTAAATGATGCTACTAAAAAGGATTTACAAGATAAATTAAGATCATATTCTATGGCATCTATTGATCCTGTAGTAATAGATCCTGATGATGTATATGTCTATATCAAACTATTTGCTCAATATGATACTGGAAGAGGTAATACTTCTGAAATACAATCTAATATACAAAAAGCAATTGGTGATTGGGCAGCACAGACTAAGATAAACAATTTCAATTCTACATTTAGATTAGGAGCATTTGAAAAGGCAGTTACTTTATCAGATAATAGTATTGCTGATGTTTCTTCTCAAGTTAGTATCTTAAAATATATTAAACCAACAAGCAATCAAACTAATACGTATTGTATTTCTACTGGTGCTGGATTGTATAATAGTGCTCCAAGTAATACTAGTGGAGATGGTGGTACAGGTACAGGTGATGATAACGTTTGTAAGAAAGAACCTGTGTTATTATCAGGAACTTTTAGAACTGATACTCGACCAGGTGTAGATCAACAATTTGAAGATGATGGATTTGGTAATTTAAGAATGTTCTATAATACAGGAACAAGAAAAATCTATACAAGTGACTCTGCTGGATCAGTAAATTATGATACTGGTCAAATATGTTTTGGACCAGTTAATATTGTTGGTACTGGTTCTAATTTACCACCTTCAACTGCTACTACTATAACAGATCCTATTAGTGGAGCAGGGTCAATAACAGATCCTACTGGTCTTCCTACAGATTTAAAAATCCCTGTTAATTTAATACCAGCAAACAATTCAACTATTCCTGCTTCAACTCCTGGAACTATTGTTAATATTGTCTCACCTGAAGTAACTGTTGCTCCAATTGGAACTACTCCACCTGCCACAATTCCACTAAATAGTTTGACACCGACGACGTTCAATCAAACTCCTTCTGTAGTTGAAGTTCCAGACTTGGCAAATGCGGGTGCAATTAATACTTCTAGTTGTTTCTAATTAGATGACGAATATCAATAAAGTTTCTCAATCTATTAATACACAGGTACCAGATTTTATAGAATCTGATTACCCGTTATTCAATAAATTCATTGAATATTATTATAGATCTCAGGAGAAGACGGGCTTAGGTCAGAATATAATTAATAACTTCCTTCAGTATCTTAATATTGATAAGTTAGATATAGGTATTCTAGATGGAACAACTAAAATTGTCGAACCGATTACTGCTAGTAGTCAATCGATTGTTGTAGAGAGTGTTGATAAGTTTTTAAGCAATAATGGTTCAGTTTTAATAGGTGATGAGGTAGTATATTATGAAAAAACAACTGCTGCACCAAATATTGCGTTAAGTCCAGGTATTTCTTATGAGCAAGTAAAATTAAAATGGACTGATCTTGCTAGTCATATCAATGATTTTGACGGATCTACACAAAGTTTTTCATTAACATCACAATCTGCTCCTGTTGCTGTACCTTCTGCACAACATATTATTGTAAGTGTGTATGGTGACGTATTAGTTCCTGGAATAGATTATACAATTAGTGGCACTGATATTGTTTACACTCAAGCACCTAGAACAAGACTTCCTGCAGATGATTCTTCTTCAACATATATTTTCTTCTTAAGTGGATTTGTTGAGAATACTATTGTAGGAACAGATAATTTATCTGGTTCTTTTGGGGATTCTAAGACAGAATTTGCTCTTACTAGAAATGGTATTTCATATGAACCTCTTGTAGATGAATATATTCTTGCTGTTTACGATAATAAACTTCTTATACCAAAAGTAGATTTCTTTCTTGATGGATCTAAATTTATCTTTAAAGAAGCACCTTTAAATGGTAGATATTTGTCAGTATTTTCAATTGAAGCTCCTATTCCTTCTTTTGGTAGTGGTGCTATAGGATATGCACGTGTAGATGATTCTGGTAAACTTACTGGTATTGAAACTAGTGTAACTGGTTCTTTATATCAATTTGAGTATCCTCCAAAAGTTTCTATTGGATCTGATACTGGTAGTGGTGCATCTGCTACAGCACTTGTTAATGGTATTAAATCTTCTACATTATTATCTGGTGGTAGAGGATATAGTGATACAAATCCTCCTCGTGTGGTAATTGAGAATCCTACTAAAACAGGATCTCAAATTGCAGAATTAAAGGCAACTGTTACTAATGGAGAGATTAGTAACGTTGAGATCACCAATTCTGGTAGTGGATATACATTTACACCTAGAGTTACTTTCAAACAACCTGGAGGGGCAAAATTAGCAACTCCTACGATGCTTGGAGGTAGTATTTCTGGTGGAATTACTATTACTGATAGTGGATCTGATTATTCTACAGTTCCTAGCATATATGTTGATGAACCAACGGGTGATAATCCAATTAGAGCATCATTACAAGCAGTTTTAACTGATGGTAAGATTACAAGTATTACAGTATTAAATGCTGGTCAGGGTTACTTATCAACACCTAGAATTGCTGTTATTGATCCAGTAGGAGCACAAATATTAGAAACTAAAGTCGATGGAGATGGTAGGGTAACATCTGTTGAATTACTTGATGGTGGTAGTGGATATAATGATGTTCCTTCAGTCTATATTGTTGATAGTAGAGTAGATGCTGTTGGTAATTATATTGGTGGAGTAGGTGCAACTGCATCTGCAGCAATATTTAACGGCAAAATTACTGATATTAATATTGTTAATTTTGGTAGTGGGTATAGTGCAGATTCACCACCAAAAATTGTTATTCAAAGTCCACCTGAAGCAGAATGTTCTGTTATAATTGGTGTAAATGAAGTTACTGGTTTTAATATAAACCGTAGTGGTGATAAGTATACTAAGGCATCATTTGAAGGATGTGCTAGAGCTGCTAGTGGTATTGTTGAATACACTGAAACTGGTAATGCAGTATTTTCTAATAATACTACCGCATCTGCAGCAGTAGTGGATACTGAAGTAAAATGTCTAGATGCTTTATTCGTTAAACGAATATTAGATAAGTATACAGAACAATTTCTTCCTGATGTACCAGAATTAGATTATAAAAAGATTGATGTACGTACTGCAATCCAAACTATAAAGCAATTTTATAGTACTAAAGGTACTTCTTTCAGTATTGCATATTTGTTTAAGTTATTATATGGTGAACAGGTAAGTGTTTCTTATCCAAAAGATCAAATTATTAAACCATCCGCTTCTACATGGTCTATTGACACTATTTTACGTTCAACATTAGTTAGTGGAGATCCAACTAATATTAAGGATGGTCTTTTAACACAAGAAGAAGATATTGCTGATACTAGTATTAAATCTGCTAGTGCTCTTGTAGAAAATTATATTTCTATTAAAACCTCAGAAGTTGAGATTTTTGAATTAGTTCTTTCTGAAGAAACGATTAATGGTACTTTTGTTGTTCCTTATAAGACAAAACTTGCTGAACCACTAGGATTTGAGGATAGTGTTATAACAGTTGACTCTACTATTGGTTGGCCAGAAAGAAATGGAGAGTTTGTTATAGGAGAAGGTACAACAACAGAAGTTGTTCAATATAAAGAAAAATCATTAAACCAGTTTATTGAGTGTACTCGTTCGGTTAATGGTACTGTTGAAGACTGGGATTCTGCTACTGAAGTAGCATCAAATTTCAATGTTTATGTAAATAAGGGAACTGCACAAGAAGTTGTACTTAATGTTGTAGGTATAGTTGATGCTCAACAAACAACACTAACTGATACTGGTTCTTATTACTTACCTGGAGATAAATTAAGTGTTTCTAAGCTGGGAGGAACAAGTGTCTTACCAGAACTTACTACTTGGTTATATAACGTTAAAAAGCTTATTGAAGTAACACAAGTTCAGTTTGGTGGTATTGATGATAGATATGCTACTATAACATGTTCTAATCCTCATGGTTTATTGGTTGGGGATCAGGTAACTGTTTATGGTGCTAACCCAATTCTTTATAACGGAACTTTCCTTGTAACTTCTAGGGATAGTGAAACAGTTTTCCAATATCAACTTCCACAACCAGCTCAAGTTATTCCTCAAGGTAATATTTTAGTATCAGTTGACCTTAATTTAGGTAAATCTGATAGTTCTGCTGTTTTAAATGCTATTGGTCCTTATACGACTAATATTCAAAATACATTTTTTAATGATAGTCACGTTTATATTGCTTCTACAGGTATTCCTAACTATAAAATTGGTCCTTTTCCTGGATCTGCACTTCTTCCAGGTAACCAACGTAAATTAAATAGGTTTCCATTAGCACCTCAGACTATTTCAACTAAAAATATTATTAATCCAGGTCCAATTGGAACATGGGTTAATGGTGTTTCTGTATGGTCATATAAATCTAGTACTACCAAGACTTTTGGACCTGTTACAGGTATTGCTACAACAACTACAGGTTCTGGATATGATGCTGCATCACCTCCTGTTATCACAATTAGTGGTGGCGGTGGAACTGGAGCAACTGCATCTGTAATCGTTGATGGTTCTATTAGTGAAATTACAGTAACATCAGGTGGTTCTAATTACACATCTTCTCCTCTAGTATCAATTGTTGGTGGAGGTGGTTCTGGTGCTGCTGCAACTGCTATTATAACAAAAGGGTCAGTATCTCGTATTCTAATGAATTCTGGAGGTTCTGGATATACTTCTCAACCTTCAATTACTATTGTTGGTGGTGGTGGAACTGGAGCAACTGCTACAGCATCTGTTAGAGGACCAATTAAACAAGTTGATGTTGATACTGGTGGTGAATCATATACATCAAGTCCAACTGTTACTTTAAGTTCTGGTGAAGGTGCAGTTGCACAAGCAATTGTAAATGATGGAAGAATTATTTCAATAGCAATAATTTCTGCTGGACAAGGATATACTACAGCACCTACAGTGTCTATACAAGGTGTAGGTTTTGGTGCTATAGCACGTGCTACTATTGATGTAGATGGTGAAAATGCTGGTAGAGTTACAGGAATTGAAATTATAAACAGAGGTATTAACTATGTTCAAGGTACTACTATTATTACCTTAACATCTGTAGGATCTGGTGCAACATTTACACCTTCTGTATTCCAATGGAGGTATAACTTAGATAAATCATCAACCTTTGATGGTGCAAAAGGTGGAGTATTTGAAGGATTTAATAATCAATATGGAGGTGAATATGCTCACCTTGCAAACCCTCAAACTTTAAGATATATTTTAGGTGATAATTTATATGAAAATAATTCTGGTCTTATTAAAGAACAGGAATCAAATCTCGAACACTCTCCTATAATTGGATGGGCATTTGATGGTAATCCAATTTATGGACCTTATGGATATACTGATCCTACTGATCAGGGATCTGTTATGAAAAAATTGGATACTTCATATCAAATAAAACCTGCTATAGTTTATAATGCAATAACTAATCCATATCCAGTAAGAACATCTGGTCCTTTACTTACAGATGAAAGTGCTGGTAACTTTATTGAAGATTATGAGTATGTCTTTGGTCTTGGTGATTTAGACCAATATAATGGTCGTTTTTGTAAAACACCAGACTATCCAGGTGGTAGATATTGCTACTTTGTTACTATCGATTCTACAGAAGATGGTAATCCTCTTTTCCCTTATGTTATAGGTCCAAATTTCAATTCTGTAGTTGATATCTGGAACCTTGGTGAAGGTGCTACACAACAGAATATTCCTACTGGGGTTGTTCGTTACAGAGATCCTTATGAGAATGTTGATATTGATGTTGAAAGGGCACCTAATGCTTCTACAAATGCTATAACTACCGAATCTGGTGATATTTTATTATTCGATCCAGAAGATGATAACAATGATGGTGTTATTACTCAAGATGAGATTGATAATCCAGATCAATTATATGAAGAATCACCATTACAATTATTTGATTACTTCCCTAAAGTTAGATTCGATTCTAAGGTTGATATCGAAGTTGAAACTACGACTAAATTTGAAGATGCTTCTGTAACTGGATTCACAGTTGAAAACCCAGGTACTAGTTATCAGGTTAATGATATTTTAGTATTTGACAATGCTAATACTGATGGAACTGGAGTTTCTGCTAGAGTTTCTAAAATTACTGGTGAAACTGTATCATCATATTCTTTTGAGAATGTTGGTGGGCAGAATTATGGTGTTTTAAAAACTGCAGTTCCTCATAATATATCTCCTGGAGATACTGCTTTTATTGATTATAATCCTATCATGGATGATACCAATAAAACATTTGTTGTACGTCAATTCAAGGGTATTGAACAAGTTGTAATTGATCAAGCAGGATCTGGGTATGATGAGGAAATACCACCATCAATTATTATAGATGGTGATGGCATTAAAGGTGAAATTCAGGCAGTTGTAACTTCTGTTGGATCAATTAATACTGTTAATATTCTAAATTCTGGTTCTGGTTATACTCAAAACCCTCGTGTTATTTTAAGTCATCCACAAGTTTATAAGAAGGCAGATTATTATATCTCCAAGATGGTGAATAATGATTATGTAAAAATTAATGATAGTTATGTAAATGATGCTAAAGAGACTTATATTTGTGGTAAAACAAAAGATAGTCTTGGAAATGAAGTTGCTTTTGTATCTAAGTTCTCTTCTTTGGGTATTAAAGAATGGGAGAAGACATTAGAAAGTGATAGTGGATTAGAATATACAGAATGGCAAAAAATGTCTGTAGAAGGCACTGATATTTGGTTAGTTGGTGTTAATAAGCCAAATAGTCAAATTCTAAATGCTTATAACCCAGATATTATTTTAGCGAAGTATATTCAATCTGCTGATGGATTAAGTGCTGCTTTATCTTTCCAAAAAGGATATGCTGGTATTTCTGGTTCAAATCGTGCTGATTATGTAAGTGCTGTTAAGAAATATTCTGATACTCGTTATGTTATTGGTGGATATACAAATACAAACTCACTTTATCCTGATGATGCTTTCTTAGCATCTATTGATACAACAGGTAATTTTGCTATTAAGAGAAAGATAGCATCTTCTACTAAGTCTGAAAGAATTACTGATTTAGTTGTTTTAGGTGATGATATCTACTTTATCATGGAAACTTCAACGGATGCTAATGCTGCCGATACTAATGTTGTTTTTGGTAAGGCAACTATTGGTCTTAGTGCTATTGAAGTTGAATGGACTAAGGAATTAAGCAATAGTGTATATTCTTTCCTTGATACTAGTATTTGTGTTGATGAATTTAATGAGTTCTATATTACTGCCACATGTCAACAAAAGGCAAATGATACTACTCAAGATAGTTTATGGGTTTGTAAATTAAGTAATATAGGATCAATTATATGGAATAAGCGTTATGTAATGCCAGATACAGGAATTACTGCTGTTAATAAGGGTGTAATTGACATTTTTGGTGATCTTAACATTGGATATTCACAAACAAGTTCTACTAACGGATATTCAAAAGTAGGAACAATTAAGGTTGGATATGATGGTGTTATGAAGAAACATACCACCAATGAGTTTAATAAGAACAATATTGAAGGACTTAAGATACATTCATTATCTGTAGATAATTCTGGTGATGTTTATTCCTATGGTCAAACAGTTTGGAATAGAAACGAATTTATATTCAAGTTTGATTCTGGTGAAACTACAGATACTACAGGACATTATACTCCAACCTTTATAGGTACAGGAGATGCCTTAGCATTAGATTCTACTAATGGACTAGTTAAATTTTTAGGTAGAGATACTATTAATACTGCTACTTGGGAAAATGCTGCTATTCAGTTTACTGCTGCTTCTTTAGGGACTAGACTTGCTCAAGATTGGACTATGGAGTTCATGTTGTATAAAGATGGTACTCTTACCAATACACATGGGCAAAATTCAGAAACTTTAATTGGTATTGGAGATGCTACCGATACTACAGGTGGTTTATGGTTGTATTATGATCAAACTACACCTAGTAATGGAGCATTAACTTTAGTTGTTACTAATAGCACAACTGCACTTAATGCTGCAGGTAGTGCATTAACTTCAACAGTTACAACCATGTATGCTGATAATACATGGCAATTTATTGGAATTAAGAAAGCAGGTGATTTATTTACGGTATATGTAAATGGTATATCTGTTATAAGTGGTACACTTGCTGCAACTTCTTTAGGTAATAAGGATTTATGGATTGGTAACCAACCAGGATGGTCTGGTACAACAGGACAATTCCAGTCAGGTCAACAAGGACAATGGTGGTTAGATAATTTACGTTTAAGAAATAGAGCAATTACACCGACAGTTCCAGCTGATATCGTTGTTTTACCTCTTGTAGGTGCTTTTGCTCCAACATATGATTGGCAAGATGATGCTTGGTTTACTGCTAATTTAAATCAATATGATTATCTTGATTATGTTGGTTGGGGTTTAAAATCTGATAAGAATTCAGATTCTGATAGATTGGGTGATAAAGGACTACAAACTAATACACAATTAGGATTTGCTCGTACTGCAGTTACTCCTGTTGTGGGATCTACACTTACTGTTACTAATACTGGATATGCTTTAGGTAGTGCTGGTTTCCAGACTTTAGATTTTGATGATGCTACAACATCAATGAATCAAGATACTGAAACATTGGTTCATACTAGTGATCTTTGGAGTTCTAGAACATCTACAGTTCCTTCTCCAGGTTCATCAAAACTTAAAGTATCTGCTGTAGTTAAAGACAAATATTACTTTAAAGTAACTAATACAACTAAGATTGATAATGTTCAAGAACTTACCATCAATCAAGACTTTATGTTTACAGTTGGTGCAAAACTACGTTTAAATAATGATTCTGGTACCTTTGTTAATAGTGGTTATATCCTTAGAAAGGATGATGCTAATAATAAAGTGTATGTTGCTGTTAATAATAATGAATGGACTAATGATACTAATACAGGATTCTTATTAACTGAACAATTTGATGAAGCAAGTTCTTATGGTATTGTTGGACCAGTTCCTGATGATACTAATGAAATTGTAGATTATACTTTCACTTTAGTAGATAATACAACTCCAGGAACATTTGATATTGATTTAGACAAATATAATTTAGATGGAACTTATAATGCTGGTGGATCACAGAATTTAGATAGTTATGCTAAATTTAAACCTTTTTCAATCGCTGATTACAGTATAAAAATTGAAGAAGTATCTGGTGGTTCTAGTTTTATTCCAGGTTCTGTTATTGATATTAATACTGGTGATATATCATTTAATGCTTCTTATAGCACAGCACAAATTATTAATTTAACTGGTGTCTTAAAGATAAGTCTAACTGCTAATTTAACAAAGATTCTTCAAGTTACTAATGTTGCTAATACAGATGAAGTTTATGTAATTACTGCTACTGGTCATTATCTCTCTGCTGGAGAAATGATTTATGTTGATGGTAACCCAACACAAGAACTTAGTGGTACTGCTTATGATGAATATGATGGATCATTTACAGTTGATAGTGTTATAAGTTCATTAGAATTCATTTATAAGTTACCAACTGCTGCTCTTACAAGTCCTGCAACATCTGCTGGAGGAGTTAGTGTCTTTGCTAAATCTCCTGTCCTTCAAATGTACTATGGACACCAGTATTTGTTTGACATGAGTCATTCTTCACTTGCTGGTGCAAACCTATCCTTCTCTAAGGATAACTTGTATAAGTTGGAATATTCATTCAACTCAATTGAAAGAATTGGAACTCCTGGATTAACTGGAGAAGGACAACCTACACCTACAGTTAAACTAAAAGTAGATAATGATATTGTAACTAATATATCATATTATTTCGATCCATCTAGATTGGGAGATGATTCTCCAATATCAGAAGGTGCATATCTTGATATTGTAGATTCACCTTATCTTGGAAACTTTACTATTACTAGTATTAGTGGTGCAACTATTACAACTGGTGCTGATACATTTAAATTTAAGTTGGCAAACGAACCTGAAGGAAATGCTGCTGTAGCACAAACAACATATAGTACAAGTTCTTTAGCTGCTGTTGGTAAGATATCTGATATTAGAATAGTTAATGCTGGTGGATTCTATTCTAAATTACCTATTATTACTGGTATTCAGTCAACTAGACAAATTGAAAGAGTTCAAATTAAAGAACCAGGTACTGAATATGCAGTTGGTACTTATAATCAAATTCCTATTGGTGGTGATGGTGAAGGTGGATTAGTTACTATTACAGTTGCTGATGGTCAAGATGCTGAAGGAGTTACTATTCCTGGTCAAATTCAAGAAGTTGTTGTTACTTCGCCAGGTAAAGGTTATACAACTGCAACTATTGATGTCGAATCTATAGATGGTATTCTTGGAGCAGGATTAGCTGGTTCTGGTGCAGATTTAGAAGTTGTTATTCCTCCATTTGGTACTGGTGCATCTATCTTTACTAAGGGTAATAAAGTTGGTAAGATTAAGAAACTTAAGAATAATAACTTTGGTTATGATTATTCACATGATTATACCTTACGTCCTGAAATTACATTCCCAATTAATGCACAATTAACTTCCACAAGTATACTTGATAGTATTACTGTTACTGATCCAGGTTCTGGATATTCACAAGCACCTGCTGTTGTAATTACAGGTGGTGGTGGATCTGGTGCTGTCGCAGAAGCAACTATTAAGAATGGTCGTATTGATCAAATTTTAGTAAAAGATTCTGGTGCTGGATATTCTTCTACACCAGCAGTTGAACTAAAATCATCATTTAACTATGTTGTAAACCTTGACTTGGGATTATTCCAATTTGCATTCCCACATGGAATTGTAAATGGTGCTGAAGTTACTCTTAATGTAGTTGACACTGGTGATGGTGCTGATTTCCCATTATCTTCTGGAGCAACTGGTCGTTTAAATGGTACTACAACTTATTATGCTATTACAGGTACTGCTAATTCACTAGAAGATGATCAATTAAAACTTGCTATTACTGCTTCCAATGCTTCACTTGGAGATGCACTTGGATTTGTTAATGCTGGTGAAGGAAGACAACAAATATTAACATCATCATTTGGTGGTGCTGCAGAAGCAAATGTTATTACTTCTACTTTCTTAGAAGGAGAATTAGTGTATCAAGGAGATTCATTAGAGGTTGCTACTGCAACTGGATATGTTTCTACTAACTCTGGTTGGCAAATTGGACCTAGAATTCTTAAAGTTGTTGATTATACTGGTAGTTGGCTAGAAGGTCAAAGACTTACTGGTGTTATTTCTAAATCTTCTGGTATTATTAGTGATCTTGCAATTGCTAAAGGTGTATTAGAAATTGGTTCTATTACTAGAACGACTGGTCAATTCATTGATGATATTGGTAAACCTTCTGAAATTATTCAAAAGATACAAGACTCTTATTATTATCAAGATTTCTCTTATGCTGTTAAGTCTGCAGTATCTATTGGTGAGTGGAAAGAAATTCTTCTTAAGAATGTTCACCCTGCATCATTTAAAGTATTTGGTGAGTTAAATCTTAATGAATATGG
>CEUA01033767.1_pt1 | contig 18204 bp, 15 predicted proteins | sample 361541 | NCBI WGS metagenome assembly CEUA01 (sample SAMEA2623079, study PRJEB7988) | marine metagenome | isolation source: saline water (ENVO:00002010), including
TTTTGAAAAAATTGAATATTTTTTAAACTAATTCTATTATCTCCTTGATAAATAGTAGTTCCATTACCATAGTTCAATGAATAAATGAATTCATTTTCATTTTTCCTTAGATGTAGCGCGGTATTAAATTTCAGATTTTCTGTATTATAATCTACTAAATCAGAGTCTAAATAACCATTTCTATGTACTGTCCCCATACCAGGTTTTCCAGTAAAAGAGAAAGTCCTATTGTATTCATCTCCATATATATTGACAGCGTCATATCCACCAGGATTGTCTATACTAGCTTCAGTGTCGTAGGCTTTATTCAAATTATTAGCTTCCCAATCACTAGCTCTCATATATTGTAGATTTAGTTTAAATCCAACTTTAATGTTATTTTTTAATTCTTTATTTTCTGCATATCTAAAACAGTGTTCTCTTAATGATTGTTCTCCCATTTTTATTTGATAACTGCTTCCAGGGAACATAAAAGGATCTTTTGTAGACATACTAATTACTCCATTAAATGCATTTGGACCATATAGAGCAGAATTAGCTCCCACAATAATTTCAACTCCCTTAGTGTCTAGTTCAGTTGTCCCTAAAAAATTTCCTAAAGAAAAGTTTAGTCCAGGGGATTGATTATCAACTCCGTCGATAATTTGTAGTGATCGGACAGGGGATGTGCTATTAAAACCTCTTGTATTGATAATCTTAAAACCCAAACTTGCAGATGTTAAGTCAACACCCTTTAAATTTCCAATACTTTCATAAAAAGTCGAAGAAGGTGCTTCTTTGATAGCAGTAACGTCCATTGCTTCAATTGTAACTGGTGACTGTTTAAGCTTTTCGGTTAGTCGTGTATCTACCACATTTATTTGATCTAAGACCAATTTGTCAGGTGATAACTTTATGGTTAATATATTTTCCTCATTTTTGACATTTAATAATAACGTTTTGTACCCCATGTAAGAGCATTCTATTTTGATTGGAAGTTTCGTGTATGTTAGCTTAAAATATCCATCAAAATCAGTAGAAGTTCCTCTATCCTCATCTACAATAACAATGCTAGCACCAATTAAAACCTCTTCTGATTCTTCATCTATTATTTGTCCAGTAATCACCTTTTGTCCTATTAATTTAAAATTAACAAGTAATACAAGAGAGAGGACATAATAAACTATATGTTTTTTTTGCACAGCGAATAATTAAAAATTAGGTGAAAATTTAGATTCTTTATAAAAATCGTCAATCACCTTGATCACATCATCAATACTATCTAATAATACAAAATTATCAAAATCAGATTTGTTGATACATTTTTCTTTTTCTAAAACAGTGGTTTTTAACCAATCTAATAACCCTTCCCAGTATTCACTTCCATATAAAATAATAGGAATTTTTTGAATCTTTTCAGTTTGAATGAGTGTAATTGTTTCAAATAACTCATCTAGTGTCCCAACTCCACCAGGTAGAATAACAAATGCTTGTGCGTATTTAACAAACATAACTTTTCTAACAAAAAAGTAATTAAAATCAATACTTTTTTCATAGTCGATGTATTTATTGGGTGTTTGCTCAAAAGGCAAGTCTATATTTAGCCCAACAGACTCACCCCCTCCTTCTTTTGCACCTTTATTAGCAGCTTCCATAATACCGGGTCCTCCGCCAGTAATAATACCATATCCTTTTTGTGTTAATTTTCTTGCTATAGTAATTGCATCCTTATAATAAGGATTTGATTTTTTTGTTCTTGCTGAGCCAAAGATTGAAATACATGGACCAATATTAGATAATTTCTCAAATCCCTCAACAAATTCAGACATAATCTTAAAAACACTCCAAGTATGTTGATTTTTTGTTTCTTTCCAGGTTTTTTTAAAGTCATTCATACTGTTAAGTTATTTCTTTTTTTAGAAAAAAACCTGTTTGACTTACTTTATTGTCTAAAATTTCATCAAGCTTACCCTGAAACACTATTTGACCTCCATTTTTCCCCCCATTAGGTCCTAAATCAATAATATGGTCAGCTTGTTTAATAATATCTAAATTATGTTCAATAATAATAACAGTATTGCCTTTGTCAACTAATAAATTAATGGACTTCATTAATATATGAATATCATGAAAATGTAATCCAGTTGTTGGCTCATCTAATAGGTATAAGGTTTTTCCGGTAGATTTTTTAGACAATTCTGCTCCCAACTTTACTCTTTGCGCCTCTCCACCAGATAATTTTTTAGCAGATTGACCCAATTTAATATAACCCATTCCAACTTCTTTTAGTGCGGTGAGTTTGTTTTTTATTTTAGGTATTTTTTTAAAAAAAGATTCCGCTTCATGAATACTCATTTCTAATACATCGTATATATTTTTATTATTATACTTAATTTCCAAAGTTTCTTGATTAAATTTTCTTCCTCGACATTGTTTGCATTTTATCTCAATGTCAGGTAATAATTTCATTTGGATTAATGTATTACCATTACCATCACATTCTTTACATGTTCCTAATTTCAAATTAAAAGAAAAATGGCTAGCATTATAACCTCTCACTTTAGATTCTTTAAGGTTTGCATACAGGTTTCGTATATCAGTAAAAACACCTATGTAAGTTGCTGGATTTGATCTAGGAGTTCTACCTATTGGACTTTGATTTATGTTAATAATTTTATCTATATATTCTACTCCCTCTATTGATGTGTATCTATATGGTTTAGTTGTTGATTTATATATTTTTTCACTAATTATTGGGTATAATGTACCATTAATTAGCGTAGATTTACCCGATCCAGAAACACCTGTTAGGACAATAAGCTTAGAAAGTGGTATTTGTAAATCAATATTTTTTAAATTATTACCGCTAGCACCTTTTAAAACTATTTTTTTTCCATTACCAGATCTGGGATCGGTTTTTATTTTTCTCATACTATTATCAGACAAATATTTTCCAGTTAAAGAGTGTGATAATAGTATTTCTTCATATGTTCCTTGGAATATAATTTCACCTCCTTGATTACCAGCCTCTGGTCCTATGTCGACAATATAATCTGATGCTTCCATTATTGATTTATCGTGTTCAACAACAATAACACTATTTCCTAAGTTTTTTAATTCTTTTAAAGAATTTATTAAAAGCTGATTATCTACTGGATGTAGTCCAATACTTGGCTCATCAAGTATATATAAAACATTTGTTAATTCTGATCCTATTTGAGATGCTATTTTAATCCTTTGGTTCTCTCCACCTGATAGTGATGATGTCTGTCGAGATATTGTGATGTAGTTTAAACCAATATTAATTAAAAAATTTACCCTTTTCAACAACTCTTTTAGTATTTCCTCTGCAATTATTTGTTTGCTTTTATCTAGTTTTAAGATTGACTTTGTGCACCAATCATATAGTTCATTCATATCATAATCTGATATTTCTGAAATATTTTTCTTATTAATCAAAAAATATAGAGATTCTTTTTTTAATTTTTTCCCATTACAATCTTTGCATTTTTTTTCTTGAAAAAACTCTTTAGCCCACCTAGTTACTCTTTTAGACTTATTATACTCATATTGCTCTTCGATAAAATTTACAATTCCTTTAAAATCAAGATTATATGTTTTCGTGATACCAAGATCTTTATTTTTAACCTTAAAGGAATCTTTAATTCCATATAATATCGCGTTAAGACCCATATTATCAATGTCTCTAATTTTTGTTTTTAAATCAAATTGATATTTTTTTCCAATGATTTCTATTTGTTTAAATATCCAGCTGTCTTTATAAATCCCCAAAGCTTTTATTCCACCCTGTTGAATACTTAACGAATCATCTGAAACTATTTTATTAACATCTATTTCTTCAGTCTTACCAAGACCTTTACATGTTTTGCAATACCCTTTTGGGGAATTAAAAGAAAATGAATTTGGTTCAGGGTTCTCATATGATATTCCTGAGCTTGAACATGTAAAATGTTGACTAAAGTATTTATTTTTTTTATTGATTACATCATGGATAATAATAGCCCCATCACCTTCTTCAAGTGCGATACTCATAGAATTCTTTAGTCTTTCCATGGAATCATCAGTTATTTTTAGTTTATCTATTAGTATATCTATATTGTGATTTTTATATCTATCTAATTTGAGTTGTGGATCTAATGTAATTATTTCATTATTCACTCTAACTTTTAAATACCCTCTTTTAATTAAAAGTTGAAACAATTCAGAATAATGTCCTTTTCTTGACTTAATTATTGGTGCAAACACTATAATATCTTGATTGTGATAATCTGTATGTATATTTTTCAAAATTGTCTTAGGAGTTTGTTTTATCATTTTCCTTTTTGTTTCAAAAGAAATAGGAGTAGATACTTTTGCATATAACAACCTTAGGTAATCATATATTTCTGTTGTTGTGCCTACGGTCGACCGAGGATTGTTGGAATATTTTTTTTGATCTATAGATATGACAGGACTTAGTCCACTAATATGATCTATTTTTGGTCTTTCAAAATTTCCAATAAAATTTCTTGCATAAGAAGAAAAAGTTTCTAAATATCGTCTTTGTCCTTCTTTATGTATAGTGTCAAATGCTAGTGATGATTTTCCACTACCACTAAGTCCTGTAAAAACTATCAGCTTATTTAATGGGATATTTAAATCAATATCCTTTAAATTGTTTTCTTTTGCTCCAATAATTTTGATTTCCATTTTATTTTAGAATAATAAGTTGCTGATTTTTTTTTATTTTATTAGAGGGCAGGAGTTTATTCCATGATAATATGTTTTCTATTTGCACATTATATTTTCTAGCAATTCCGTATATACTTTCTTTTGATTCGCAAATATGTATAATCGTATCTTGTTTATTGAAGTAAATTGTTTGTTCACTTGGTATACTTAATAGGTATGTTTTTTTATTTTCATTTGAAATTACATTTCTTAAAATCCATGGATTCAAATACTTGATAATTTTGTAATTTAAATTCAGATCAAGTGAAAAACTAGCAAGATCCGTTATTGTTGTATCCATTTTGATTTGTTCTGTTTTTGTTAACGGATAATAGTCATTTTCATTAATTATAAAACCATATTTATCATGATTTTCTATTATTTCTTTGATTGCTAGAATTCTAAAAATATATCGATAGGTCTCACTATTAAGCATTAAATCATAATAATTATATACTTGTTGTAATTCAAGTGCTTTTTTTAATCCATTTTTTCCCATATTATAAGACGCGGCAGCTAATGTCCAATTACCGAATTTAATAAATGCATCTTGTATGTATTGACAGGCTGCTTCTGTTGACTTTTCTAAATGATACCTTTCATCAATTTCTGAATTAATCTCTAGCCCATATTCTAGTCCTGTTTTTTCTAAAAATTGCCAAAAACCTTTTGCTTCAGATGGCGAAATTACATTCTCTAGTCCACTTTCAGCTACAGCTAAATACTTAAAGTCATCAGGAATGTTGTTTTCTTTCAATATTTTTTCAATAATTGGAAAATACTTATTAGCCCTTTTGATTAATAGAAGAGTTTTTGATTGCCAGTATGTGTTAATTAATAATTCTTGGTCTAATCTTTCTCTTATACCTAATTGATCTAGTGGCACATTTTCACCTGAAAAATTGATTTTTTTCGGGAGATTAATTGCATAGATTTTGTAGTTTTCATTTTGTTCAAATTGAGCAAGAAGATTACTGGCTCCCATCAGCAAAAAAAAATATAAGGTCAAAGTTTTGAATTGATAATTAAGCATTAATTTTATCAGATTTTAAGTATTGTTTCATTGAGATTCCATTATTATCTTTATCTGAGATTATCGGATTGGTAATTCCCCATTGAATATTGAGATCTTCATCATTCCATTTGATTGTATGTGAATGTTTTGGTTGATATTGCCCAGAACACTTATATGAAAAGATTGTATTCTCTTCTAGTGAAAGAAACCCATGTGCTATACCTGAAGGGATCCATAATCCATCATTTTGACTAGATAATTCAATCGAAAAACACTCTCCAAATGTTTTAGATTTTTTCCTTATATCAACCACCACATCTAATGCCTTACCTTTAATCACACGAACATATTTTGTTTGTCCATATGGTTGGTTTTGGAAATGCAACCCTCTAATTACATTTTGTTTAGATATAGATATATTATCTTGTGTGAACTCAGTATTGAGGTTGTTGTGTTTACATGTTTGATTATTCCAACTTTCCATAAATAATCCTCTTTTATCATTAAAACAATTATTTTTAATCACGAATAATCCATCTATTTTTGTTTGTATCTTTCGCATATGTTTATTTATTTAAATGAATATACATTGTTTTATGCATTCCAATATTTTTAATCATATATACTCCATCTAAACTTTTCATGTTTAAAGATTGATAAAAAGGTATGGCATTGATTCTGGCATCACACCATAACAACTCGATTTTTTTATTTTTTAAAATTTCAAGACCTTTTAGAAATAACATTTTTCCAGCACCTTTAGCTTGATAATTGTTGTCAGTGGCCATCGCTCTTAGTCGATATTGTAATTTATATTGAAACTTTGGATTGCTTGTTTTAATAAATGTGCCCACACTAATAATCTTGTTTTGAAGAAAAGTTCCTATGTGGAATGTGTTTGGTTGATTATCTACAGCCATACTATAATTACCATCTTTAATATGTGGCCAGAGAATTCTACCCCTTATTTCATGTGTGAGTTTACTATCAATAATTTGCGCTTTCAATTCTGATTATTTAGTGTTGTTAGATTGTTCCATATAAATGCTTGTAGAAGGAAAAGCGAAATCACTATTGTGTTTATTAACAATAGACATTATTTTATAATTAACATCTTGTTTTGTATCAATAAAAGCGTCCCATTCAGATGAATTAACATAAAAAACTACCATGATATCTAATGAACTAGCTCCAAAATCCATAAATCGAACACGACCATCTTCATTTGTCATGGGGTGTTCATTAATCATGTTTTGAATATCTGTAACTATATTTTGAATTGTTTCTTGACTTGTGTTGTATGTGAGTCCTATGGTAAATTTTGCACGTCTTACTGGTCTCATGCCTAGGTTATCAAGCTCTGCATCCACCATTTTTTTGTTGGGTACAGTAACTAAACTTTTGTCAAATGTTCTGATGCGAGTGCTTCTAAATCCTACTTTTTCCACAACACCGGTAATAGTGCCAATACTTACAATATCCCCAACAGTAAATGGTTGATCAAGAAAGATTGTAAATGATCCCAGTAAATTTTCTAAACTCTCTTTAGATGCCATAGCTATAGCTATACCACCAACTCCTAAACCTGCTGCTAATGCAGTAATATTGACATTAAGAATATTCCCAACAATAATAAAGAGCCCCATGATTACAGTGATAATCTTAATAGAATCAATAGCAAATGGAATAAGCTGATCATCTAATTTTGATTCTGTTTTATCTGCTCGATGTTTTAGTATTTGTCCAAAACAGTCTGCAATTTTTAAAAATAATTGAATGATAAATATGGCGAGAACTAAGGAATAGCCTTTATTTAAAAACATTTTTAATCCAAACTCAGTTATTGGGACTAATTCCCAATTTTCTGGATAACTTAATTGATTAAAGCCGAGGTATAAAAATACCATAAATATTATATTGTTGATAGGTTTGTTTAGTTCCTGGTTTAGATCAAGCTTAACGCCAGTCTTATTAATAATGTTGAAAATCATTCTAATAAGACGCTTAGATATAAATGTTCTTATAATAAACGAGATTAAAATAATAAATAGAAATATTAACCATTTTGCAATTGGGTTTCCTAAAATTTGAAAATCTAATGTTATCATAATATTTATGTTTTTAATTAAAAATTAACAATTATCTTTTTGAAATATCATAATTAATCTATCTGAGTATGATTCTTCGTATTTATTCAGTTGGTAATCTCCAAAAGTATGTGTTAATTTCATGTTTAAGTTTTTAGCGTAGTTGATAAATTGCTGTTGTTTAATAAGTCTTACTTTTTCTGTAAAAGTATAGCTATTTTTTCTATCTGTAATATAAATGTCCTTATAAACAAATTTACCATCTTGTCTTCTTTTGATTTTAAACATGATATCGTCTATTTTTTTTATTTCATAATCTTTTAATTCGCGTATAATTTTATGTGAGTTAAAGAAATCAATAATAAAATATCCATTTATTTTTAGTGATTTCTCGATGTTAGAAAATACTTTTTTGTTATCCTGGTCATCTTCAAAATAACCAAAACTTGTAAACAAGTTGATAATAATATCATATTTGTTTTGAAAACAAAAATCCCTCATATCTTTTAGGTGAAATTTAAGTTTTTCATTTTGATGTTCTTCTGCTTGTTTTAAGCTTTTTTTAGATAAATCTACTCCATCTACATGAAATCCCTTCTGGTTTAAATAAATAGAGTGTCTACCGGCTCCGCAGCCTAGATCCAAAAAAAAAGAATTTTCAGCAGGATTAATCATTTTTAAAAGATTATCAATCAATATAGCGGCTTCTTGAAGATCTCTTTTCTTGTAAAGAATATGATAGTATTTTGAGTCAAACCAATTTTCAAACCAATTCATAACTCATTAATTATTTATTTTTTTCTCCATGTTATTCCAGCTGATGGTGAATATGTAGAAATCCAACCTAGGTTTTTTAGATGTTTATGATATTGAGATAATGTTTCACTATCATTGCCTATTTTAATCTCTAGGCTTTTATCATAATGATCTGGAAACTTTATTGTTTTCTTTCCCCTTCTTATCCAATTTCGAGCTGCACTTTTCCAGCATTTCATTGGAGATTTCCCTACTTTCCATCCTTTTGACTCATAATAATCAAACATAACATCACTCTCATCAGATTCATCAATTTCCAAGAAGTAATTTTTTAGTTCTTTTAGTTTCGGCTTTTTAAATCTTTTCTGTTTTATTATGCCGAGTTTTTTAATTTTACTCTTTTTTAACAATGTGGTATCAATATTTAAGAAATTCAATATTTGAACATGAAATATTTTCACATCAATTGTGTCATTTTTCTTCACTATGATATCTATAATTTTCTTTTTATATAAACCATTGATTCCATTTTTAATTTTAAAATGAGATAATGTTGTAGATAATGCAATAGCACCTATTGCACTCCTGAAGTATCCATTTCGATCTTTTGAAACCTTATCTTCCAATTCAACTAATTGCGCCAGAATAAGAGTGGGTTCTAATCCAATAGTTATAATTAAATCTTTATTTAGAATAAAGTATTGAGATCCAGATAATAATATTTTTGTTAGATTCATATATTTAATCAAATGTATTAATACGAATAAATATTTCCAAAGTAATTTTTATTTCATACAGTTTTCCCAAATGACATCATTATGATTGGGAGGTGCACTAATTTTAATAGGTATGTTTTTCACGGGGTGAGTAAATTGTATTTCTCGTGCATGTAAATGAATACTATTATTTTTATTTATTTTAGAGAAACCATATTTAACATCCCCCTTTATTGGGGATCCCATTGTTGAGAGCTGAGCTCTAATTTGATGATGTCTTCCACTCAACAGAACAATTTCATATAGGAAGTAGTTACTTAATTCTTTTATTAACTTATAGTCTAGCTCTGCTTTTAAAAAACCTATTTGTTCTTTTTTTGCGGAAAATGACTTATTTAGAGCTTTATTCTTTTTAAGAAAATGTATTAATTTGCCTGATTTTTGAGAGAGAGGTGTTTTTACGACGGCCCAATATTTTTTAATTATTTTTTTATCTCTAAAAATAGCATTCATTCTAGATAGTGATTTACTTGTTTTTGACAATATAACTATACCACTGGTTGGTCGATCAATTCTATGTGGGAGCCCTAAATATACATCACCAGGTTTATTGTATTTTTTCTTAATGTAAGCTTTTATTATATCTAATAATGTTTCGTCTCCTGTTTTATCTCCCTGAACAGGGATTCGTGAAGGTTTATTTACTATAATTAGATGATTATCTTCGTAAAGCACCCAGTTTTTCATTGCTTAATTATATTCTTCGTTTTTATTTGGAAACTTTTCAGTTTTAACATCTATAATATAATTGTTTACTGCCTTTTTGACTATGCTCGACAAATCACTATATCGTCTTAAAAAACGAGGATTAAATTCACTATTAATTCCGAGCATATCATGCATTACTAATACTTGTCCATCTACACCAGACCCTGCTCCTATACCAATTATTGGGATATCAACCAGTTGCGTAATTTCTTTTGCTAATTTAGCTGGAATTTTTTCTAAAACTATTGCGAAACAACCTGCTTTTTCTAATTTTATTACATCTGATTTTAATTTATTAATCTCTTCACTTTCTTTTGCTCTTACAGAATAGGTTCCAAATTTATATATTGATTGTGGTGTGAGGCCTAAATGCCCCATAACCGGAACCCCAGAGTCAATAATTCGTTTTATAGAATCAACTACTTCATCACCTCCTTCTAACTTAACAGAATGTGCACCAGATTCTTTCATAATTCGAATTGCTGAGGATAGAGCTTTTTTAGAGTTACCTTGATAGGATCCAAATGGTAAATCTACCACCACCAAACACCTTTTAATACCTCTAACTACGGATTTCGCGTGGTATATCATTTCATCCAATGTAATTGGTAGAGTTGTTTCATGTCCCGCCATAACATTTGAAGCGGAATCTCCAACTAGTAATATATCAATGTTGGCCAGATCTAATAATTTAGCAAATGAATAATCATAGGCAGTTAGCATAGCAATCTTTTCTCCATTCATTTTCATTTCTGCTAAACTGTGGGTAGTGATTCGACTATATTCTTTTTTATTTTTCATTAATTGTATCGTTTTTTTCCATCATAGAGTCTAAAACTCGAAGATATTCTAATTTAAAATCATCTTGTTTTTTAATCAACCAGTCTATAGAATCCATGAGCATTTGATTTTTATCATGAAGTATATTGTTTTTTTCCATCTGATCCTTTAAATCTTTAGTTAAAGTGTACATAAAATTCCCGTTTTCTTGAATAATATCTTGGAATGGTTGAAACTTCTCATTCTCTTCTTTCAAAGAGTCGATTAACTGATTACTGGTTTTTAATTCTTTTTCTAGCAATTTAATTACTTCTTTTAATTCTTGTGTTGCTATTTTTTTTTCTTTTTGCAATTTTTCTTCTATAAGATTTTTTTCTTCTATAAGATTTTTAGCATCTTCCTCAGACAAATTAAATAGTTTATTTATTCCATTATATTTTTTCAACGTTGAGATATAAAAGTAGTCAATAATAACCTGTGTATTTTTGCCTAAATAAAATCCGAAATCACCAGTAGTGAAATTATGTTTGGTATTATTTAAATTTTTTGAGAATGTAAATTTATTATTAAGGTAGAATTCATATATCCCTTCTTTTGTTTTTATCGTAATTTCATTTGTTTCATTTCTTTTTAAATTCTCAGCAAACACCCAGTCTTCGGTTAAGCTTTTTAGCTTACCATTTTTTAAATGACTTAACCTATACTGTTTTACTCCATTAATCTCAAAAATCAAAGCTTCTTGAGTGTCTCTATCATACTTGAGAATCAATCCTATTACTTGACCTTTTTCTCCTTGCAATTTTTGGATCACAAAACTTTCTTCTTCATGTTTTAATCTCAGCTTAACTTGTATTTCAAACTCGTTTAAGTCATTTTTCCAGTCAATTAAAAGAGGATATGATTTTTTGCCACTTCCTATAGCATAATATCCTAAAGAATCGATCGTCACAGAATATTCTCCGTCTAATCCGGTTGTTGTAGGAAAAGAGTAATTTTGTTCAGTAAAATCTTCTCTTAATATTTTTTGAGAAAAAACTTCTAAAATCCTTGTGTTTTGACATAATCCAATTGATGAAAACAGTAGCCAGGGTATTGTAATTCTTAACATGAACATGAAACTTAAATTCTTTTTATTATCTCAAATCTACAAAAATTATATATTTGCTCTATGAAAAACTTTATTTCGATATTTTGTTGTGTCTTATTATTTTCTTGCGATAATGAAATTGATATTAATGATGAATGGGCTGATATTCCAGTTATCTATGGTATATTAAATTCAGGAACTCAAGAGGATGCGGATGGTAGTGGGTTTGAAATTCCTACCATCTATGAGCCTAGCTTTTTAAATTCAAAAATTCTAGATTTTAATTATGATTCTAACAATGATCCAGATTACAATTTTAATCACTTCATAAGGGTTCAGAAAAGTTTTTTAGGAGAAGAATCAGCATATAATTATACCGGAGTCACAGATTCCATTTATTATACCGATCCCAATAATCTTTCTGTTTGGGTAGAGCTTGTTGATCTGAATTACACTGGTGACGTGTTGCCTGCACAGATTGCATTAGTTCCGCTTAATGAAAAAGAACTGAATAATTTGTATATTTTCAAGGAAGATGGTCTATTTAATTCAGACGATTATTATTTATATAAAATACCAACATATTCCGATGCTATAGAATGGGGTTTGTTAGGTAATGATTTTGCTGATGTTAGTGACTTGTGTCAAGGGGATTGCGACAATATATATAAGGATTATAAAATCTCTGTGTTAAATCATTTAACTGGTGATACTGCATTTGGAATAACAAATATTGTTCAGCCTCTAGATATGTTTCGACCACGTTCTACAGGCACACAATCCATATTTCGTTTAGGACTTGAAAACACACCTATTAACATTGAAATAGAGCCTGCTAAGAATGCTAAAATGTACTCCGTCTCTTTACGATTTCATTATTTAGAACAATCTGCTAGTGATTATAATTTTGATTTGTTGCAAGAAAATCCATTACCTACTACAGGTGTTGAGCATAAATATGTAGATTGGACATTAAGCGATGTTGTAATTACAGATTTAGACCAGCTAAATGGCTCAGGAAATAGAATCAAAAAAGCATTTTATGGGGCAGAGTTTTTAACTTTTTTAAAAAGTTCTATCTCTCAACAAAATGAATCTGATCCAGAGTTTTATAGATATCCAATTAATACGTTTTTTCAAAACAATAATAATGGAATACAAGCTGGTATTTATCATCGTTGCATTGATTTAAATATTACAGCAGTGAATTCAGAACTATATACTTTTTTAACAGCAAATGCCCCAAATTATGGTTTTAATCAAGAGCGGCCAGAATATAATAATATTGATAATGGTATAGGTCATATTTCTTCTCGCAGTGTACTTGAAATGCATAATTTAAGAATAGATAAGGAAGCTGGAGACTCTCTTTCTTTTGGAGAGATTACTCATAAATTAAATTTTGCATGTTATAGTAATCTAGGTACTGGTTCTTTTATCGTTAACTTTCCACCTTACTGTGAATAAAAACTGACAATATGTCGCTTCATTTTAAAATTGTGTGTCATTTTTGTGTGTTTTTTATGACATTTTCAGCTTTTTATCGTTTTGGTATAGTATTTGACTAATAGTAATCATATAAATTAATTAAAAAAAATCTTATGAGTAAAATAATAGGTATAGATTTAGGAACGACGAATTCGTGTGTTTCTGTTATGGAAGGTAATGAACCAGTGGTCATTCAAAATAGTGAAGGTAAGAGAACGACACCTTCTGTTGTAGCTTTTGTTGATGGTGGAGAAAGAAAAGTGGGGGATCCAGCTAAGAGACAAGCAATTACAAATCCAGAAAAAACAATCTATTCAGTTAAGCGATTTATGGGAGAGAAATATGATAATATTAAGAAAGATTCTAATACTGTTCCCTATAAAGTTGTTAAAGGCGACAATAATACTGCTAGAATCAAAATTGATGATCGAGAATATACACCGCAAGAATTATCAGCTATTATACTTCAGAAAATGAAAAAAACAGCTGAAGATCATTTAGGAACTCAAGTAACAGAGGCGGTAATTACTGTGCCCGCATATTTTAATGATTCACAAAGACAAGCTACTAAAGAAGCAGGTGAAATAGCAGGCTTAAAAGTTAGACGAATTATTAATGAGCCCACTGCTGCAGCATTAGCTTATGGATTAGATAAAAAAACAGCAGATTCAAAAATTGCAGTTTTTGATCTAGGTGGTGGAACTTTTGATATCTCTATTCTTGAACTTGGTGATGGTGTGTTTGAAGTTAAATCTACCAATGGTGATACGCGTCTTGGTGGGGATGATTTTGATTCCTCTATTATTAATTGGTTGGCTGAAGATTTTAAAAAAGAAGAGAATATAGATTTAAGAGAAGATCCAATGGCTCTACAAAGACTTAAGGAGGCAGCAGAGAAGGCAAAGATTGAGTTGTCATCGAGTTCGCAAACAGAAATTAACTTACCATATGTGACAGCCACATCATCTGGGCCAAAACACTTAGTAAAAACCTTAACTCGTGCTCATTTTGAAAAAATATCAGACTCATTAATACAAAGATCCTTGGAGCCGTGTAAAAAAGCAGTTCAAGATGCTGGCATGAACCCAAGTGACATTGATGAAGTAATTTTGGTTGGTGGTTCTACTAGGATCCCAGCGATCCAAAAGGTGGTGAAAAACTTTTTTGGTAAGGAGCCTTCGAAAGGTGTAAATCCTGATGAAGTTGTAGCTGTGGGTGCTGCTATTCAAGGTGGTGTTTTGGCTGGAGATGTAAAAGATGTTCTTTTATTAGATGTTACTCCCTTGTCATTAGGGATAGAGACTTTGGGTGGTGTATTTACGAAATTAATTGAATCCAACACTACAATACCAACTAAAAAATCGGAAGTTTTTTCTACCGCTGCTGACAATCAGCCGGCTGTGGACATTCATGTTTTACAAGGTGAAAGATCTATGGCTAAAGATAATAAAACAATGGGGCGTTTTCAATTATCTGACATACCTCCTGCTCCGAGAGGAGTTCCTCAAATTGAGGTTGCATTTGATATTGATGCTAATGGTATGATTAATGTTTCAGCTAAAGACAAAGCAACTAATAAAGAGCAAAAGATTGTTATAGAGGCATCTTCTGGATTAAGTGAAGACGAAATAGAAAAAATGAAAAAAGAGGCAGAATCTAATGCGGAGAGTGATAAAAAGATGAAAGAGGAGGCTGATAAAATTAATACAGCAGATACATTAATTTTTACAACTGAGAAACAATTAAAGGAGCATGGTGAAAAATTGCCTAATGATAAAAAGAAAGCCATTGAAGATGATTTAGCTGAATTAAAGAAAGCTTATGCAGATAAGAATCTTGAAATGATTGATGCTTCAGTTGAAAAGTTAAATAAGTCTTGGCAAAATGCATCGGAAGAAATGTATAAGGCAACACAAGGGGAGCAGAATCCTCAAAATCAGGACACTGCATCCGAGAAGAAATCAACAAAATCAGATTCAGGAGATGATGTTACAGATGTTGATTTTGAAGAAGTGAAAGAGGATAAATAAATTTGCAAAATCTTTTTTAGAAAGGGCTCCTGTTTTGATAGGGGTCTTTTTTTTTACGGTAGTGTGAATTTTTTTTCTAATTCTTGCACATACTGTCTAAAATCTTTGTCAGTATCTACAAGATTATTAACTGTTTTACATGCATGTAATACTGTAGCATGATCTTTACCTCCACATCTTGCTCCGATATTTGCTAGGGAAGATTTTGTTAATTGTTTAGAAAAATACATTGCTAACTGTCTTGCTTGTACTATATTTCTTTTTCGTGTTTTTGATTTCAATGTATCAATTGATAAATCAAAATAATCACAAACTACTTTTTGAATGTAATCAATAGAAACTTCTCGGGTAGTGTTTTTTACAAACCTATCAATCATTTCTCTTGCTAATGCAATCGATATCTCTTTTTTATTAAGAGAAGCTTGTGCTAATAATGAGATTAGTGCTCCTTCCAATTCCCGAATATTGGTTGATATGCTATATGCTAAATACTCTAAAACATCGTGACTTATTTCAATTCCATCAGTATACATTTTCTTTTTTAAGATAGCAATCCTTGTTTCCAGGTCTGGTTGTTGAAGATCTGCTGACAGCCCCCACTTAAATCTTGACAATAACCTTTGTTCCATTCCAGTTAAATCAACAGGAGCTCTGTCAGATGTCAATATAATTTGTTTATTATTTTGGTGTAAATGATTAAAAATATGAAAGAAGATGTCTTGTGTTTTTTCTTTTGAAGAAAAAAACTGAACATCATCGATTATTAAGGTGTCTACCATTTGATAAAAATGAGAAAAGTCATTTCTTGTATTATTTCTTATAGACTCAATAAATTGTTGAGTAAATTTTTCAGCAGAAACATATAGTACAGTTTTTTCTGGATGCAATTCTTTTATTTTTATTCCAATAGCATGTGCTAAGTGTGTTTTTCCTAATCCAACACCACCATATATTAATAGAGGGTTAAATGAGGTTCCTGCTGGATTTTGAGCAACAGCAAAACCTGCTGACCTTGCTAATCTATTACATGAGCCCTCTATAAAGTTCTCAAAAGAATAGTTAACATTTAATTGAGAGTTAATCTGCACTTTTTTTAATCCAGGAATAATAAATGGGTTTTTAAATTTTTTATCAAGTGCTTGAATTGGGATTGTGTGATTTGGATTTCCTTTTATTTTTGAATTTAAACTTGGGATTTCAACGGAATAAGGTGTTTTTTCATCATTATTTAAAATAATATTATACAATAATTTACCATCTGATCCTAGCTCTTTTTTTATTGCTGTTTTTATTAGGTCAATGTAATTTTCTTCTAGCCATTCATAGAAGAATTTACTAGGCACTTCAACAGTTAGAATAGATTTTTTTAATTTAATTGCTCGAATTGGCAAAAACCACGTTTCATAACTTTGTTCGTTAATGTTGTCTTTAATAAAAGACATGCAATTGCTCCAAATTTTTTCGGGGGTTAGCTCCATCAGTGGTCTAAAATCAGTTTTAAAATTAACAATAATCAAGCGTAAACTTGGGCCATAAACAGCACTTGGTCGCCATAAAACAAAACTTGTGTAAATGTGTGAAGAAAAAAGTTTAAAAAAAAATTTTTTTACTATTGTTTTATATTTTTTTTAGCACTAAATTAAACGCTCTTTATTAGAATGCTCATTCTATATAATTAATTCATTATTGTTTGTTATTAAGAACAGTTTATCTTGTCCTAATTTTCTTATTTTACATAGTTTTTTCTTATAAGGAATAGTGGGGCCTTTTACTCCTTCGGAAAGTTTCTTGTTTGAAACGAATATTCGAGCTTCGTCCCATAGTCCTTGATCAATCAAATTATTTAATATTGTACTTCCACCTTCAACCAAAATAGATGTAATACCATTTTGATATAAAACCTTCATAATATTAGTCATTTTTTTTTGATCACAATTTGATTTTTTTTCTTTTGATTTCCGGTAATCTAAGTAATAGATATTATCTATTTTAAAACTATTTTTTTCATGAAGTATTATTGTTCGAGCATCTTTATTCATGATCTCCCATTTTTGGCTCTTCAGTCTATTATTTCTATCAATAGTTATTCTAATTGGATTTTTTCCAACAATATTTCGAGTTGTTAATTGTGGATTATCACATAATACTGTGTTTGTTCCAACCATAATAGCATCCATTTCACTTCTCCATTTGTGACTGAGTTTGATGCTTTCTTTTCCACTTATTTTAGTGATTCCTTTTGAACTATTATTGATAAATCCATCTTTAGATTGCGCCCATTTTAATACTATAAAAGGCCTTTTCCATTTCTGATTAATAAAATATTTTTTATTAATTATTTGACACTCTTTTTTATTTACACCTACTAAAACTTCTGAATACTTTTTTAATTGTTGAATACCAGATCCATTAACTTTTTTAAATGGGTCAAGAGTTCCAATGATTACTTTTTTAATTTGATTCTTGATTATTAGCTCTGTACATGGTGGTGTTTTACCATAATGTGTACATGGCTCAAGATTTATATATATTATTGAATCTCTTAATATTGTTTTATAATTATTGTGATAATTCTTTTTTAAATTATTTATTGCATTTTTTTCCGCATGAGGTCCGCCAAACTTTTCATGATAGCCAGTAGAGACAATTTTTCCATTATGAACAATCACACATCCAACAAGAGGATTAGTTTTTGTTTTATTTAAACCTAGCATAGCTAAGTCTAAACATTTTTTCATAAATTTTTCATGTATTTTCACATTTCAAA
>CEUA01048739.1_pt1 | contig 18192 bp, 14 predicted proteins | sample 361541 | NCBI WGS metagenome assembly CEUA01 (sample SAMEA2623079, study PRJEB7988) | marine metagenome | isolation source: saline water (ENVO:00002010), including
TATAAAAATGTAAATAAATATATTTGGGTTCAAGAAGAGCCTAAAAACATGGGCCCATGGTTTCATGTTATGGATCATTTTAGATTAGTTAAATTAAAAATAGAATTAATTTCAAGGGATGAAAGTGCATCCCCAGCAAGTGGGTCTTCCAAACGATATTTAGAAAGACAACAAAGAATTATAAATACAGTGTTTAAAAAATAAATTATGATTTTAGAGATAAAAGTTCCTAGTCCAGGAGAATCAATAACTGAAGTTGAAATTTCTAATTGGCTAATTTCAGATGGAGATTATGTAGAAAAAGATCAAGAGATATGTGAAATTGATTCAGACAAGGCAACATTAACTGTTAGTGCTGAGGATAGTGGTCAAATAAAAATATTAAAAAAAATAGAATCTACGATTGCTGTTGGTGAAGTGATATGTGAAATTGACACAGATTTTAAGGGGTCGAAACAGAAGAAATCTAAAACAAAACACACACCTACTGAATCATCTAATAATGCTATAAAAAAAACAGCTTCGCCTGCAGCAAAAAAAATTATTAGAGAAAAAAACTTAGAATTAGTTTCTGGTACAGGGAAGGGGGGGAGAATAACCAAACAGGATACTCTTAAAGTTAAGCCTGCTATGGGAGTTGGTACAGGTCCTAGAGAGCAAAATAGAAAAAGGCTATCTGCTTTAAGAAGAAAACTAGCTACTCGACTAGTAAGTGTTAAGAATGAAACTGCGATGTTAACGACGTTTAACGAAATAAATATGTCAGTTATTAATGGTATAAGAAATAAATATAAAGAAGACTTTCAACATAAACATGGATTTAAATTGGGTTACATGTCCTTTTTTAGTAAAAGTGTAGCTAGAGCATTAACAATGTTTCCAGATGTTAATTCAATGATTGATGGAGATGAGTTAGTTACATTTGATTATGTAGATATATCTATTGCAGTTAGTTCTCCAAAGGGATTAGTTGTACCAGTTGTACGAAATGTAGAAATGCTCAACTTTGTTGAAGTTGAATCAGAAATTCAAAGATTAGCTTCAAAAGCTAGAGATGGGAGTATTTCTGTTGATGACATGATAGGCGGTACCTTTACAATAACTAATGGTGGTGTATTTGGATCTATGCTCTCAACTCCAATTATTAATCCTCCACAATCAGCTATTTTAGGAATGCATAATATTATAGATAGACCTATTGTGATTGGTAATGAAATTGGTATAAGACCGATAATGTATTTAGCATTATCTTATGATCATAGAATAATAGATGGTAGAGAATCAGTAGGCTTTTTAGTTGCTATAAAAGAAGCATTAGAAAATCCAATTGAACATTTATTAGGAGGTATAGATGGCATCAAGCAGAGTCTTGGTCTATAATATCTTAGTAAGTTATTGAGGTTGAGCCAATAAGTGAATATATTGTGAAGAGGCTCCTCCAAAAACACCTAATCCACCATTAATATTACTATTAACATCAGATGGCGCTCCAAATGGACCGGCTGGGTTATTATACTGAAGTGATGCCCAAAAATCCCAAGAATATCTATCTACAGATGACCACTTTAAAATTACTGAGTCCCCAACATTCCAAAATCCTGTTGTGGCGCCACTACTTCCATCTACTTGATCATTTACATTATTAGTATCAACTTCCTGTTCTCCCCATTCTTGCCAAAATCCTCGACCTTTATACATTGGAAAACTGAAATCCCAACCATTCGTATATTCATCATTATAATTACCATCCTGATCTAACATGCTGACATATAGATCATCATATCCATCTGAAGGGTTAAAGTCTAAAGAACTACCCCAAATAGGTTTTGTTTTTGAAAAGATTCTATAACAATTACCAATTGTATCAGGGTCAATCAGGTGTCCAAGTAAGTAACAATAAGCGCTGTCATCAGGTCTATAAATAAATCTTAAGCTATCTATTGTTACAGGAGCTATCTTGGGAATTGTGATGATAGAAGAAACTATTGTGTCAGCCTTCATAATCTCCAAAGTATATGTTATATTTTCTTGTCCTAGAATGGAAGAACCAGAATAATTATAATACCATGTGTCTGTAAATCCAGGAAGTGCATTATGTGCTAATTCTTCAATTTCACCCAAACTACTTGTTAAAGTTACGGTCGCATCATTAATAAATGATGCAAAAACTATCTCATCATTTAAAGGATCAAAGTATGGTAAACTACGTGTTAATAATATCTTAGCAGGTTGTCCATTTTCAATATATCCATTAACTACAAATTCAGAACCTTGCTTAGGGATATTAATTTGAATTTCTTTAGTACATGAAAACAATAAACAGATGATAAATAGAATACTAAAATTTCTCATGTTTTTAAAATTTAAAATTCCATGATATAGATGGAATGATTGGGAATAATGATACTTGTTGAGCGGTTATTTGAACCTCGTCTCCACCACCAAGAAGTCCTTCAGGTTCAAAATAAATAAAATATGGGTTCTGTCTATTATATATGTTGTAAATAGAGAAAGACCAACTAGAATCATATTTCTTTTCGGATTTATTTTTTAATGTAAGTGATATATCCATTCGATGGTAAGGCGACATTCTATAACTATTTCGATTTCCCCATTCAGTTAATAATTCACCATTAATTACATATACTGATTTTGGAACAGTGAGAGAGTTGCCGGTAGCATATATAAATACTGTTGAAAAATTTAATCTTTCACTAATTTCATAATTCAGTACGAGTGATAAATCATGAGTTCTATCATATTTTGAGTAGTACCAATTTCCATCATTTAATTCGTCAAATTCTCGCGTTGTTTTAGATAGCGTATATCCAACCCAACCATTTAGAGCGCCTCTTCTTTTTGCAAAGAATAACTCTAAACCATATGATGTTCCATCGCCAAATGTTAAGTTATTATCTATATTCCCTATTCCAATAGCAATACCAGGGATATAATTTTCTTCATATTCAACCAGGTTGTCCATTTTTTTATAATATAATTCTGTGGATGTTTCATATGTGTTTTCAAGAAAATTCTTATAATAACCTAATGATAAGTGTCTACCAAATTGTGGTTTTACTATATCAGAACTTGGCAGCCAAACATCTGTTGGAAGCGATGAGCTTGCTAATGAGGTAAGATGTATATATTGATAGTTTTGTGTAAAGCCTAACTTGAAGGAAGATGATGAGTTCAGTAAATATCGCATAGAAAATCTAGGCTCTAATCCACCATAGTGTTCTACAATTTCACCATTTTTATATGTAATTATGGTATCTGTAGCAACCTGGCCAATTTGTCCAGAATCATCTTGAATAGTTCTTTCAAAAGGCCCCACTTGCAAAAAACCGGAGTATCTAAGTCCAAAATTCAAAAGGATCCTATCAGAGAGGATATATTCATCATTAGCATATAATGCATATTCGTGCGCATACTGATTATTAATTTCTTCTAAACTTAATTCCTCATATGAACCACTAAAACTTGTAGGATTAAATTTGTGATAAACATAATTTGTTCCAAACTTGAATTTATGATTTTTAGGAAAATATGAAATGTCCGTTTTTATATTCCAGTCTCGGATACCTGAAAACATTTTAGTTTTAGAATCTGGCAAATTTTCTAATTTTTGAGTGCCATTTAGCTCAAATGAATAATCGGTGAAAATAATAGATGTATTCATGAATAATTGACTATTAAAAAGATGATTCCATCTTAAAGATGCTGTTGCATTACCCCAGGGAATATTGACATTAAAACCCCAATCTTCACTATTAAAAGTGAAAACATCTCGCCCAAAATACCCACTTATAAAAATGCGGTCTTTTTTAGATAATTTATAATTTGCTTTTGTTGTTAAGTCATAAAAGTAGTATCCACTACCAGAAAAAGAGGTTGTGTCAACGTAGGGCTTTGTTAATATGTCAAAATATGTTCTTCTTGCTGAAACAATAAAAGAACTAGTATCTTTTTTAATAGGTCCTTCGATGGTAATTCTTGATGATATAAGACCGATTCCACCTTCAGTTCCAAATTTTTTATTATTACCATCTTTCATGTTTACATCTAATACGGATGAAAGCCGTCCTCCATAATTAGCAGGCATTGATCCTTTTATTAAATCAATATTATTAATAGCATCACTATTAAATACAGAAAAGAATCCAAATAAATGTGATGCATTATAGACTACTGCTTCGTCTAGTAATATTAAGTTTTGATCAGGCCCCCCCCCTCTAACATAAAAACCAGATGTCCCTTCTCCACCAGATTGAATACCGGGTAATAGCTGAATGGTTTTTAAAATATCTTTTTCTCCCATTAAAACAGGTAGTTGATCTATTTTTTTAATTTCCAATTCTACTTTACCAATATCTGAACTTTGAATATTAATATCTTTTCTTTCTGCTTGTAATTTAACTTCATCTAATTTATTACTTGTTTTTTTTAAGCTAATAGTAAATTCATTATTATTAAGGCTAGACAATATGCTGAGTTGTTCAGTTATGTAGCCTATATATGAAATCTGTGCATTGTATTGGCCATCTGGTATAGTAATCGAAAACCAGCCATAATTATTAGTGCTAGTTCCTATTTTTAATTCGGGGATAAATATAGTTGCACCAATTAAAGATTCTCCATTTTCAAAATCTTTAACGTTACCAGAAATGGTTATAGTTTCTTGTGAGAATATAATCCATGGTAATAAAATGAATAAAATTAATTGATTTTTCATCGCGACAATACTACTATTTTATTTTTAATTAGGCATTAATTTTGTTTATAATTTTTATGCCATCATCAATATTATTGATTTTTTTGATATATAATTTAACTCTATTTTGATCTTCTTTTATAGAGTATTTTTGATCTTTTGAACTTTGTACTAATGCAATAATATTATTAAGCATCTTGTCACTGATAGATTGATTATTTTTAGACTCTACAAATGCTATAATCATATTATTGTTTTTTAAAATAATTTTTTCACAATTTATTAATTCAGCTAATGATCTTAAAGTAATTGATTTTAGGAGCTCATTTGTTTCTTTTGGTAAATCACCAAATCGATCGATTAATTCTTCTTTAAATTCCTGTATATCTATGCGGTTTTTAAATTTACTTAACCTTTTATATAGGTTCATCCTCTCAGAAATATCAGACACGTAAGTATTTGGAATTAATAACTCTAAATCGGTCTCCATAGAGCATTTAATCGAAGTTTTAAAATTAGTATCTGCTAATGATTCTTGCTTGAATTTTGTTTCTTTTAGTTCAGTAATAGCTTCATCTAACAACTTTTGATAATTAGAAAATCCCATTTCTTCAATGAATCCAGATTGCTCTGCTCCCAACATATTTCCAGCTCCTCGAATTTCTAAATCTTTCATAGCAATATTAAAACCATCCCCTAAGCTAGATAGATTAGATATAGCATTTAACCTTTTAATAGCAATATCTTTCATTTTATTAAAGGGCGGTGTCATTAAATAACAAAAAGCTTTTTTATTTGATCGTCCTACCCGCCCTCGCATTTGATGCAGATCAGCTAACCCAAAATTTTGGGCATTATTTATAATAATAGTATTAGCATTTGGTATATCGAGACCATTTTCAATAATGGTTGTGGTAATTAAAACATCAAATTTTCCATTGATGAAATCTAGGATTGTGTTTTCTAACTTTTTTGATTCCATTTGGCCATGTGCAAATTGAACTTGTAAATTTGGACACATTTTAGATATAGTGAAATGTATATCCTGAATATTGGCGATTCTATTATGCACAAAAAATACTTGTCCGCTTCGACTGACTTCAAAAAGTATAACTTCTTTGATAAAATCATAATTAAACACATTTACTGTTGTTTCTATTGGATTTCTATTTTTGGGATATGTCGTCATAATAGACAGATCACGTGAACCCATTAGAGAAAACTGAAGTGTACGTGGGATTGGGGTTGCTGTCAGTGTTAAAGTATCAATATTCTCTCTTAAAGTTTTCAATTTATCTTTAGTCGAAACACCAAATTTTTGTTCTTCGTCTATAATTAATAAACCAATATCTTTAAACTTCACATCTTGACTTATAATCCTATGTGTACCAATAATAATATCAATTAGTCCAGTTTTTAATTCCTCTATGATTTGTTTAGTTTCTTTTGCAGAAACAAAACGATTTAAATACTTTACATTACATGGGAAATCCTCTAGTCTTTTGGTGAATGTTTTATGGTGTTGAAGAGCTAAGATGGTTGTAGGCACTAATACAGCTACTTGTTTATTATCAGCCACAGATTTGAAGGCGGCTCTAATAGCGATTTCTGTTTTTCCAAATCCAACATCACCACACACTAGCCTATCCATAGGATATTCACTTTCCATATCCTTTTTTATTTCTTCAGTAATTTTAATTTGGTCTGCAGTATCTTGAAAGATAAATGAAGCTTCTAGTTCAGATTGCAGATATGTATCTTTTGAAAAAGAAAATCCACTAGTAATTTTTCGTTTTGCATATAATTTAATTAAATCAAATGCTACAATTTTTATTTTATTTTTTACTTTATCTTTAAGCTTCTTCCATCTTGGAGATCCTAATTTATCTAAGTTAACATCATTATCACCCTCTTTATATTTTGAAATTTTATGTAGCGAATGGATGCTGATATATAATACGTCATGGTTTTTATAAACAATCCTAATGGATTCTTGTTTTTTCCCGTTTGAATTTTGAATTCTTAGACCATCAAACATGCCTATACCATAATCAAAATGAGTAATATAATCACCTTTTTTTAAGTTGGTGAGGTCTTTCAGGCTAATCATGTTGTCAGTTTTATAAATCCGTTTTGATTTATACTGATGATGTCGCTCAAAAATCTGATGATCCGTATATAATAATATCTTATTTTTCTTGTCAAGAAACCCTTCTTTTAAAGAATTGTCAGATTGAATAAATTGTGTTAGATGTAAGTAATTTTTAAAAATATTTTTTAATCGCCTCATTTGATTTTCAGATGAAACAGTAATGATATTAGTATATTTTTTACTTTTATATTCATCTAGATGGTTGATTAAGATTTCAAAATTTTTATTAAATGTAGGTTGAGCAGATGAGTTGAAATGTATTTTTTGGACATCTTCTTCGCTCAAGATTTGTCCAGTATATACGCAAGAAAAGTCATTAATTATTTGTTTTAGATCTGAAACACCTATAGCATTTGAGCTATTAATATCCTTGTTATCTTCAAAAAACATAATTGGGTTATTGATCCATATTACGGTATTCTTCGGGAGGTATGAGAAAAATGTTGTTTTATTTTTAGTGTCTAAGTCATTTTCAATATTTGAAACAATGCTAATTTCATTAAAATTATTAATCGATAGTTGTGACGCGACTTGAAATGAAGTAATCCCTTCTATAATATCATTATCAAGAGTAATCCTATACGGGATGTCATTTGAATAAGAGAATATGTCAATAATAAAACCTCGAATAGAAAAATCACCTGGCTCTAGTACAAAGTTGGTGTTTCTAAAATTAAACTCATTCAATTTTTCGATGAGTTTATTTAAATTTATTTTTTCACCTGTTTGTATTTTTATTTGATTGTCTTTAAATGCCTGTTTTTTAATTACCTCTTCTTTAATAGTTTTTGTGTCAGTGATGATACATGTATTAGTTCTTTTAATAATATTATTTAGTGCGTCAATTCGCTCTAAAATAACATTATTATCACCCGATTTTATTCTTTCAGATGATGGCAATAAATGAAATGAAATTTGTCTATTTAGATTATTTAGATCATCTAAAAAATACAGTGCATCTTCTAAATTATCTAGAATAAATAAATGATTCAAATTAGTTGCCTTGATAATATTAGAGGCAACAATTGTTTTTAACGAACCATTTAAGTCTTTTAAAAGAAGTTTTGGTTTAGTTGGTCTATTATTTAAGTGCTCAACTATTAATTGAGTCTGTTTATCTTTTTCAAATAGTTTTAATAAATTAAACTCTTTCACTTACTATAAAATGACAATAATTTTTCTAACATCTTTTTAGATCCTACAACAAATGGGGTCCTTTCATGCATTTTGGAGGGAGTAATTTCTAATATATTTGTTTGCAAATTAGTAGCTGATCCATTTGCATATTTCGCAATCAATGCAATAGGGTTACATTCATAAATTAATCGTAACTGCCCATCTGGTCTATCCGCTGTTTTGGGATATATAAAAATACCCCCTTTCAGCATATTTCGATGGAAATCTGCTACTAATGAGCCAACAAATCTACCTGTATGTGTTCTTTTACCCTCTATAGATAGTTCTTTGCAAGATTCTATATATTTAATGATATTTTTTTCGATAGAATTATAGTTTCCTTCATTCACTGAAAAAATAGACCCACTATTTGGAGTTACAATATTAGAGTGTGTTAATTTATATTGATAAGTTGCCGTATTGAGAGTAAATCCAAATACTGCATTCTCTATATTAAATACCATTATAGTTGTTGTACCATAAATCACATAACATGCTAATTTTTGTTCATTTCCTTTTTGAAGAAAACCTTCAACTCTGTTTTCTAAAATGGAAAAAATACTACCTACAGGAATATTTACGTCAATGTTAGATGATCCATCTAGTGGATCCATAGCAATAAGATAGTCTCCGCCTGTATTTAGTTTTATTATACTTTCATTTTCTTCGGATAATATGCTGTCGATATTTAAATTGGTTTGAAATATATTAATAAATATTTCATTAGCAATTAAATCTAATTTTTGGACATCTTCATTTTGAATATTTGTTTCACCGCTGGAGCCCAAGATATTGTGATCACCTTCATTTAATTTTTTATGTACTTGAATAGAGCCTTGAGCAATATTTAAGATAATATCTTTTAATTTTGAATTGTATTTATTTGAACTTAAAAAAGTTGAAAGATCCATAATAATGAAAAAAGAGTAATATATTTAGTTACAAAAATAAAGTTTAATATTTAAATGAAGGTATTAAAATTTGGTGGAGGTTGTTTACAAGATGTAAATCAAATAAAAAAATTGCCCAACATTTTAAAAGAATATGATAATGACATTATTATTGTAGTTTCAGCATTTGGTAAGCTTACTAATTTATTAGATACAATATATACTTCCAAAAATACAGATCTTGATTTAGTATTGTCTTTTTTTCAGGATATTATGTTACGATTAGAATTGTCAGATGAATCTATAAATACTATTCTAAAGTATTGTTTAGATCTATATTCTGTAAATAAATTTTCATACTCTGGATTTTTGTCAATTGGAGAATTAGTTTCTTCAAAAGTTTTAAGTTTCTATTTTAAGAAAATTAATTTTTCTCATAATCTTTTTAATGCATCTAAGGTTATTAAAACGGATGATGCCGGTGTTAATTCCGAGATTAATTGGGAAGCTACTTTAGATCAGTTCAAACACTATAAAAATTTATTTTTAGACACGGCATCTTTTCCTATTTTAACCCAAGGTTTTATATCAAATTCTTATGGTGATAAAAAAGACTCACCAACATGCTTAGGAAGAGAAGGATCTGACTATAGTGCGGCTATTTTTGGACATTTATTAAATGCTAAAGAAGTGATCCTATTTAAAGATGTTAATGGGGTATATAGTGCAGACCCGAAGAAGGACCTATCAGCTCAATTATTTTTGGAATTGAGTTATGAAAATGCGTTTAATCTATGTAATAATATCAATACCGTTGTTCACCCTAAAACAATTAAAAAGTTAGAAGAAAAAAGCATACCATTAATTATTAAAAATTTTAATAATTTAGTTGCTCCTGGAACTAAAATTAATTAAGCATGAGTATGCTACAGGTTCCCTCCAATCAATTTGGATCCAAAATCTGAATTTAATCCAATCCCAATAGTGAATATATCATACTCGGCTTTTGTCCATTCTATATGAAATGTAAATAATAGTAATTTAAATCTCGCCCCTAAAGTGCCTTTTAGCCCATTAACACCACCAAATTCAAGGTTTATTGGATCTTTCAATTCTACACTTTGACCTTCTGCAATTTGTTCCCCATCCCAATCTAAAATTATATATTCTCCATTTAGCGACAAGTTAGATTTAGAGTATTGATAGCCTAAGCCTATATAAGGTGTTAGTCCAAGAATTTTTTTACTTACAACAATATTAGAGTTAAACGCATTCACATTAAAACTTAAATCTTGATCAGTGCTAAATGATAAGCTACTATTAAGCCTAGAATAGGCTGCTAATATAGATAAATCAAACGGTAGTATTTTAATGCCAGGCACCCATTGCTTTACATCATGCTTCATTCCTATTCCCCAGTATTTAACTTGTAAATCTTGTGATTTAACTTGAGGAGTGAACCTAAATAAAATTTCAGTTTTTTTAATTAAACCAACACTTCCCTGAATATAGGGCATAGGAATTCCATGTTTTCCATTAATTATTCCACCAGGTGCATTAAATAATGATTGAAATTCTCCATTCAGATCACTATATCCAATTTCAGTAGTATTAGATGATCCAATAAATGTTGCAAGTTCTTCATTTGTAGAATTAATAATGAGATCATTTAAATTGGGTTTAAATAGGGAAGCGGATTCAGGAGGCACTATCAAATGTATACCACCTGTCACATCAAATCCGGGAAATTGATGAGATTTAGCGGTGTTATACCATCCTGCATTTAGTCCACTACCAAACCATTTTCCAAAGGGATCCATATATCCTTCAATTAATTGTTCAACATCATAAATGGGTCCATTTAAAAAATCTTCTATTGTTTCTTGAGATCTAATTGACGTAGACCAGAACATGATCATTATAAATAATGCGTTTATTCTTTTCATATTAGTTTCAGAATTTTATGAATTAGTACTTTTGATAATTTTTTATTTGATTCTTTTGATAAACCAGCAATATGGGGGGTAATAATCACATTTTTACAATTTAGCAAATAATTAAAATCCAAGTCAGCATTGATTTTATTAAATTTGAAATTTTCATTTTCAATTACATCTAGCCCTGCTCCTATTATTTTTTTATTCTTTAAACCTTTCACTAAGTCATTATTAGATACTATCCCCCCCCTTGAAGTATTTAATAGGTAAAATGGTTTTTTCATTTTACAAATAAAATCATCATTGATTAAGTATTTAGTTTCTTGATTGAAAGGTACATGTAAGCTAATAATATCGCAATTTTCATATAGCATTTGTAGATCTGCTTCGTGCACGAACTTATTACTAAATCCAGTTTTATATTTATCATAGCTTAAAATTGAACAATTAAATCCTTTCAACTTTTGTGCAAAAGCTTGGCCGGTATGACCATAACCAATAATCCCAACAATTTTATTTTCTAATTCTATGCCTCTATTTTTTTCTCTTTCCCAAATATTGTTTTTTACTTGATTAGCAGCATAATAGATTTTGTGAAAAAGTGACAATAATAATCCCAAACAATGTTCTCCTACAGCATTAGCATTCCCTTCTCCAGAATTAAAACATTGAATGCCTAATTTTTCTGCCGTTTCTATGTCGAACGATTCCATTCCAGATCCGTAACGTGCAATAAATTTTAAATTTTTTGATTTATATAAAAATTTGGAATTAATTTTTATTCTATTACGCACGATTAAACCATCAAACTCTTGGATAACTTGCAATAGTTTTTCTGATGAGTCAGTTAAATTCAATTCATACTCTAAATTATACTTATTAAGTAATCTTATTAATAAGGAATCTACTTCATCTGTAATCAGAATTTTCATAGAATTAATTTAGCAATTGAAAAATATATAAATAGACCAATCACATCATTTATGGTTGTAATAAATGGCCCAGTAGCAAGAGCGGGGTCAATATTGTTTTTATTTAAAAACAATGGAATAAATGTTCCAAATAGGGCTGCAAAAATCATCACAGTTAATAGTGAGAGGCTGATGGTAATAGGAATACTCGGTTGAGGATATAAAAATATACATATAAAAAACAACATGCTACAACAAATTAAACCATTGATTAATGCAAGGCTAAACTCTTTCACGAATCGTTTTGACCAATGATCGATTCCTAAATTTTTAGCAGCCAATCCTTGCACAATAATTGCTGAAGATTGCACTCCCACATTACCACCCATAGCAGTAATTAATGGAATAAAAAAAACTAGCAATGGGTTTTCCTCTATTTTAAATAATCCAATTATTTGGGCACCAAGTAATCCTCCAATCATACCAATTATAAGCCAGGGTATTCGCGCTCTTGTTAAATTCCAAATACTATCTAGTGGTTCAATTTTGTCACTAATTCCTGATGCCATTTGATAATCTTTTTCAGCTTCCTCTTTCATAAAATCGACTACGTCATCGATGGTAATTCTTCCAACTAATTGATTTTCTTTATTGACGACAGGTAGAACAATAAGGTCATACTTATTCATGATCCATGCTACTTCTTCAGCACTTGTATATGTATCTACAGAAATAATTTGCTTATTATATATTTTAGAAATAAAAGTCTTTTCTGGAGTTAATAAAAGTCTTTTCAAAGACACAGTTCCAATTAGCTTTTGATCTTTATTCAATACATATATGGTATATACCTTATTAACACTTTGGGCTTGTTGCCTCATTTCAGAGACACATCTTAATATGCTCCAGTTTTCATAAACTTTTATTAACTCTTTCGCCATCAATGCTCCAGCTGAATTTTCTTCGTAGGATAATAAATCTGCTAGATCAATAGCTTGTTGCGGATTGGCGATATTAGAGAGAATCTCTTCTTGTTTTTTCTTTGGAAGCTCTTGAATAACATCTACAGCATCATCAGAATCTAAATTTTCGATAAACTCTTCAACAATTTCTTTCGAACTTAAATCATCAAGGAATCGCTCTCTCAGATAATCCTCTAACTCTATTAGAATATCTGCAGATAATTCTTGATTAAAAAGATCAAATAGATATTTTGATTTTCCAAAATCTAATACTTCTAATACTTCAGCAATATCAGCGGCCAATAATCTGTCGAACAGTTTTATTAATTCACTATTCTTCTTTTGTGTAATTAATAATTCAATTAATTCAATAAATTCTTTGGTTAATTGAAAATTCATATTTAAGATTTTGGAAATATTAAATTTGTTAATTCAATAAAATCACCTACACTTAAATCCTCGGCTCTTTTATCCATTAGGATATTTTTATTTGCATTCTCCAAGGTAATGATTTTTTTTAAAGCATTTTTTAATTTTTTCCGTCTTTGAGAGAATCCAGTTTTTACTATAGTTACAAAACTATTATGGTCACATTCTAATTCTTCAGTTTTATTTCTAGATAATTTAATGACTGAAGAATACACTTTGGGTTTCGGTTGAAAATTTTCTGGCGCAACATCAAATAATAAATTACAGCTAAAATAAGCTTGGAGTAGTACACTAAGTATTCCATATTTTTTTGAATTAGGATTGCTACAAATTCTTTCTGCAACTTCTTTTTGAAACATTCCAACAAGCTGATTAATACTATTCCGGTTTTCCAGTACTTTAAATAGAATTTGTGTAGATATGTTGTATGGGAAATTCCCAATTATAGAATAATATGGATATTCAATTTTTGCTAAATCAAAAGTTAAAAAATCCCCATATATAATTTTAATATTTTGAAATTTCTTTTCAAGAATTTTAATGCAGTCAATATCTATTTCAATGACTGTAAGTTGATCAGTTTTAGTGGTCAGAAAATCAGTTAAAGCGCCTTTTCCGGGACCAATTTCAATAACATTTTTAACATACTTTAACTCCAAGCTTTGAACAATTTTTTCAGAAATCGATTTTTTGATTAAGAAATGTTGCCCTAAGTATTTTTTTGCATAATGGCTCATTTGAAATTAAAGAATTTTTATAAATAAGGATCTTATTGCTAAGAATTCATTTTTGAATTTGGTTGAATGTTGTGTTTGAAACTTTTTTTGATATATTTTTTGATATTTTTTGTATTGCTCAAAACTTTTCAATTTATATTGAATGACATAGCTCTTGTGTACATTATTTTCAAAATTTTTGTAAAATTCGAATTCAACAAAAAGATTAGTTCTCATAATATCTGGGATATGTTTTTTTTTCATCCAGTTATACCAGCTTTTAAACACTTCTTTAGTAACACAAATTTCCACAGAGTATATAATCATTCTATTTTTAAAAAATTACTTTTTCTTAACAATTTGTATTTATTTCGGGCGTCATTTATAAATATACTATTGGGTGTTTTTAATAATATAGATTCATATGCTTCTTTTGCTTTCATATTATCCCCCATGATTTTTTCATAAATCTTTCCTTGATAAAAAAGAGCATCATCATATAATATATCATATTGGTGTTCCGAGCAAATTTTCTCTAAACAATCTAGTGCATCAGTGTATTTTTTTTGTTCTATCAATACATCTGCTTGTTTTAATAAAACCTCATCTATCAATGTATGTTTGGGGAATTCAGTTTTTAATTTTTCTAATGTTTTCAAACAATCACTATATTTTTTTTGTTCGAAGAGCAGTTCAGATTTTGCATATAATAATAGTGCGGTTGAACTAGTATCTAGGTTTAAATTATCGCTTATTAGTAAAGATAATTTCATAGCATCATTAGCAATTAACTTTGAAGTCGATAGTTTTAATACTTTTAATTGATTTTGAGCCCACTCAAAATCCCCTTTATAATAGTTGAGTTTTGTTTTTTCAAATTTAGCTTGTTGGCCGATCACCTCTTCATTAAACTTTTTTTCAACTTGTGCATAGAGTAGGGTGGATTCCCAAATTTCATTTTTTCGAATTAATATTTTTGCTAATTCCATTTTACAAATAGCAATATCATATTCATTTAATGTTTGATTATTAATAGCTTGATTTAGTAATTCAACGGCTTCATCGTCTTTATTTAAATAGATAGATAAAATTTCACAATAATTTTTTAATGTGAAAATGGTTTCTGATTTTAGTCCAATTTGATCTAGTGTTGATTTATAAATGGTGCTTAAATTTTTAATTTTTTCAACTTGTTTAATTTTTTGATTTAATAAGATTTCAAATTCGACATTTAAGATTTCAATACTAGCGTACTCATAAGAATATGAATCTTTATGCGATTGATTTAAAATGTATTGGAATGCATTTTTAGCAGTAGTATAGTTTTTGTTCTTAAAAGAAACATCACCTAAACTAACAATGTCTAACTGATTGTTAGAGATACGTTTATCAATAGATATTTCATATTCTAAAGCTTTTTCAAATGATTTTTCTTGCATAAATAACCAAACAAGTAATTTGGAAATTTCATATGAATTATTTTTTTGAATATTCTTTATTAGTATTTTTTTTAATTTTTTATTGTTTTCATGTTCACTATTCTCACTAATAGTAATTCGTAATTTATTTTTACATGTTTGGAAATAGTTTGGGTAGACATATAGTAGCTCAATTATCTCTTCATACATCATTGAAACCTCGCCTAAGGCAGAATAAATATTTGCTATTTGAATACTATGGCTTGGTTTATTAGCTTCTTTTTTAGCAAACTTATATACTTCTAGAGCAAATTCATAGTTTTTAGATTTTAAAAATTTTGCACCCAAGCTGCCCATATAGCGACTATTTTTTTTAGCTTCATTAATTGCTAATTGAAATTTTTTATTCGCTACATTTTCTTCTCCTTGGATTAAATAAAGTTCACCGAGGTCAACTAATATAGTAGGGTCATTAGTTTTTTTATAAAATGTTTTGATAACTCTTTCAGCCTTACTATATGATTGTGTTTGAATTAAACAGTCTATATATTTTACATAAATACTTTTTATTTTTTTCTTTTTGAATATTTTTTCAAAAATTTGGATTGCTTTTGAAAATTCACCTTGCTTATAGTATTCTTTTGCAATACTTTCATCTTTTGAACTTTGTGGGTAAATAAAGCCAAAGACAGAAATAAACAATATTGACAAATAAATTCTCATAAACTAATTAATGATTCTATTTTTATATTTAGAGTATCAAATTCTATAATTTGTGTTTCAAGTTTTTGAACCACTTTTTTTACTTTGATAGATGTTGTTTTAACAATTTTAGCCTCCTTGCTTAGATGGGGTGTTAGGTCATCTCGTTTAGATCTCGAGTTTTTGTAATCAGCTTGGATATTATTTAATTGCTGCATATTTTCATTTAAAACTTTATGCAGAGTAGTGACTTCATGTATCCCTTCGTAGACCGAATTGATACAGTTTATATATGCTTTATATTCAAAATAAATTAATTCTATTGCGATGCTGTCAAGTTTTTTTTCTTCTATTTTTGAAAGGTTTAATCTCGCGATTTTGAGCGTGTTATTTAAATCTAATATTGGTAATAAATTGAGTAAATCTTGATCTTTTTCAGTTTTTGATTGAAGATCAGAAATAATACTTATTTGTTTGAAATTGTAATAATTATTACATGATATTAATAAAATTGCGACTAAAAGATAAAATTTATTTTTTATGTTTATAACAGACATTATTGAGAAACACTTATTTTTTCAAAAGTTAAATACTTTAATAAATTTTCCGGCATTATGATACTGTTTTTTCTCTGATTCTCTTCAAGTAAGCCAACAATAATTCTTGGCAATGCTAATGAACTACCATTCAATGTGTGGCATAAGCCGGAATCATCAGCATTTTGGTATTTCAATTTTAATCTATTTGCTTGATATGTTTCAAAATTCGATACAGAGCTGACCTCCAACCATTTTTTTTGTGCTGGCGCATAAATTTCAAAGTCATATGTTAGCGATGCAGTGAATCCTAAATCTGCAGTACACAATTTTAAGATACGAAAAGTCAATCCTAATTTTTTTAATAAATTAGATACATGTTGAACCATTCTATTCAGTGCCGTATATGATTCTTCTGGATCACAAATTTCTACAATCTCTACTTTATCAAATTGGTGTAATCGATTTAGCCCTCGAACCTCTTTGCCATATGAGCCTGCTTCTCTTCGAAAACAAGGTGAATATGCAGTGCATTTTATTGGAAGATCAGAGATATTGAATTTACTATTGCTAAACATATTGGTAATGGGCACTTCGGCAGTTGGAATTACATATAGGTTATCGTCTTGAATATGATACATCATTCCTTCTTTGTCCGGTAGTTGGCCAGTATTAAATGCAGATTGTTCATTTACAAAATAAGGGGGGATGTATTCAGTATATCCAGCATTTGTATTATACTCTAAGAAAAAATTAATTAAAGCTCTTTGTAGTTGTGCTCCCATACCCTTATACAATGGGAATCCTGATCCAGTAATTTCCGCACCTTTTTTAAAATCTATAATATCATATTTGTCAGCTAATTCCCAATGGGGCAATAACCCTTCACTAGATTTTTTCACCCCCCATTCCATTTCAATAATATTATCTTTTTCATTTTTCCCTATAGGTACACTTTTATGTGGAGTATTTGGAATTTGAGTTAATATATTTTTTATATCCAATTCGATTTTCTTTCCTATTTCTACTAAATCTTTTGATTTAGCTTTTATTTCAGATGCACGATGTTTAAATTCAGATATGTTATCTAATTGACCTCTTTTTGCTAATTCGCCAATTTTTTTTGCAATTTGATTCCCTTCAGTTAATAGCTTATCTAATTGTTGTTGGGTGAGTATTCTTTGTTTATCTAATTTTAGTATTAAATTGATATTTTTCTCAACATCAATCCCTCGTTTTTTTAGACTATTTATAATATCGGCAGTGTTTGCTTTTATCTTATTAATTTCTAACATGGTACTAATAAAGGATTATTAATCAAATTTAAGTTTTATTTTTGTTATAATTATTTTGAAACATCAAATAAAAAAAGGCCCGAAGGCCTTTTGTTGAATTTGGTTTAAATATATTTAGTCTGTTAATACCGAAACAAAAGACTTGTTGTCTGCTTTTTTTGTAAATTTAACAACGCCTTCTTTTAGAGCAAATAGCGTGTGATCTTTTCCCATGCCAACATTTTCACCTGCTTTATGAACAGTTCCTCGCTGTCTTATAATAATATTTCCGGCATTTACCTTTTGTCCACCAAATATTTTGACACCCAGTCGTTTAGAATGCGATTCTCTTCCATTTTTTGAACTTCCTGCTCC
>CEUA01071303.1_pt1 | contig 18152 bp, 19 predicted proteins | sample 361541 | NCBI WGS metagenome assembly CEUA01 (sample SAMEA2623079, study PRJEB7988) | marine metagenome | isolation source: saline water (ENVO:00002010), including
CCGCTAATAGATTGTCAGGATGTGGATGTTTATTATGGAGATAAACAGGCCCTTTATGATGTTTGCCTTGGCATTAATGAGAAAGAGGTTACATCATTAATAGGGCCATCTGGCTGCGGAAAATCCACTTTCTTAAGATGTTTAAATAGGATGAATGATGTAATAGACACATGCTCAATTACTGGTTGTATAAAAATCAATGGCGAAGATATTTATGATCCAAATATAGATGTTGTTGAATTAAGATCGCGTATAGGGATGGTTTTTCAGAAACCAAACCCATTTCCAAAATCAGTTTTTGATAATGTAGCTTACGGCCCGCGATTGCACGGAAAAATTATAGATAAAGCTGACATGTCAAATAAAGTTGAGGCAAGTCTTGTTAGGGCTGGTTTATGGGATGAAATAAAAGACCGTCTTAATGAACCAGGAACTAGTTTATCTGGAGGTCAGCAGCAAAGATTATGTATTGCTAGAGCGATTGCCGTTGATCCTGAAATTATTTTAATGGATGAGCCTTGCTCTGCGCTTGATCCAATTGCAACAGCCAAGATAGAAGAGTTAATAGATGAATTAAAAACAAAGTATACAATTGTAATTGTTACGCATTCTATGCAACAAGCTGCTAGAGTTTCGCAAAGAACTGCCTTTTTTCATTTAGGAAGTTTAATAGAAGTAGGTGATACTGAAAATATTTTTAGATCGCCTGAGAATGAACAAACAGAGGCCTATGTAACTGGGCGTTATGGTTAGGAAAAAATATGACTGAACATATTGTAAGTTCTTATGATGAAGATCTGAAAGAAATCTCAGATGGCTTAATAACCATGGGAGCTGAAGTACTTGGGGCATTAAAAAATGTTGAGATGATATTAGAAAATAATGATCATAATCTAGCGCAAGAAATTATAAAAAATGATCTTCTGATTAATGATCTTGGTCAATCAGTTGAGAGTAAGGTATTTAATATTCTTGCCTCAAGGCAACCTATGGCTATTGATCTACGTATAGTTTTTTCTGCTGTTAAAATTTCTTTATATTTAGAACGATGTGGAGATATGTGTAAGGGCATTTCTAATCGTATATTAAAAGGTGATCTTAATGAGGCACAATCTCCAGATACAATAAATCATTTAGTAAATATGTGCATTAGAGTTCATTCAAATTTAAAATTAGTGATGGATGATTATGCTAATAAGGAGTGTAAAAACTCCATGAAGGTTTGGGAATCCGATAGTGAAATTGATTCATTATATTCTGCAATATTAATGGAAATATTAAATTCTATTAAAGCTAATCCTGAAGCAATAGAGGCCTTAGTCCCTTTACTCTTTATTGCAAGGTATCTTGAAAGGGTAGGTGATCAAGCTACTAATGTTGCAGAGGAAACCTATTTTGTAGTTACTGGTAAAGATTTAGAAGGTCAAGAAAAGACTGAAGTTGAGAATGAAACTACTTTCTAGATTTTAAGGTATATTTGAATAAATCTAAAAATTATTAACTTTAGATAGAGGCTTCTTCTTATTAACGAATTTATTTTTTCTCTTCCGACTATCTAAAGGTTGGTATGCGACTTTAGTATGTTCAGTGCAATAGGGTGATCCGTTAACTTTATTATTTCCGCAAAATCTAAAATCTTCATCCCCCGGTTCTCCTATTGGCCATTTGCAAACTTTCTCACTTAATGAAAGGATATTTATAGGCTCACCATCAGCTGTTACAGCTGGCTCGGGCATAACCAATGGTTCAATAGCATCATTTAATCTTGATCTTGAACTTCCCGGATACGAAGAATCTGAATATGAATCATGATCTCTATGACGAAGTCTACTTTTAGGTTTAGTTGGGCTCGCTCTTCCTGCCAATCCAAGTCTATGAACCTTACCTATGACAGCGTTTCTAGTGACATCTCCTAGTTCTCTTGCGATTTGACTAGCGCTTAAACCTTCTGCCCATAATTTTTTTAATACTTCAACTCTATTATCTGTCCATGCCATATCTAAAATCCTTCAATTTAAGTATATATGGTATGTTAAAAATTTAGATGATACAAGATATAGTTAAAAAAATTTGTGAATAATTTATTTTATTTTAAACAAAGACTCTTATTATAGACTTATTACGAAAGCTTTTAATATGAATGAAGAAGAGAATTACCAATGGAGAAGGCCGCGAGTTCCAGGAAAAATTAATTGGTATGGAATGTGGACATTATATAAAAAAGAAGTGTATCGCTTCTTAAAAATTTTTTTCCAAACTATTGCCGCTCCTATTGCTACTTCATTATTATTTATGACTATATTTATAGTTGCTTTAGGAGATTTAAGGCCGGATATTAATGGCGCTCCTTTTATTGAATTCTTAGCTCCAGGATTAATAATGATGTCGGTACTCCAACAAGCATTTGCCCACACTTCTTCATCACTTCTAATATCAAAGATACAAGGTAATATTGTAGATATTTTAATGCCACCAATTGGAGAGGTAGAATTAAATATAGCTATTTCTTTAGGAGGTGTAACGAGAGGTATTGTTGTCGCTGCCGGCGCTATATTTTGTATGTACTTTTTTGTTAATTTCAGGTTTGAAAATATTTGGGCTATCTTTTTTTATGGTATTTCTGGCTCTCTATTACTTTCATCAATAGGAATAATAACTGGTATATGGGCTGAAAAATTTGACCATTTAGGAACTATTACTAATTTTATTATTGTTCCTCTATCTTTCTTATCGGGAACATTTTATTCGGTTAAACGAATGCCTGATTTTGCTTTTTTTCTTATAGAATACAATCCATTTTTCTACATAATTGATGGCTTTCGATATGGCTTTGTTGGAGTATCGGACGGAGACTTATTATATGGCGCAATATTCTTAACATCTCTAAATATAATATTAATTATTATTAACCATTACTTATTTAAAAGCGGTTGGAGGTTGAAGACTTAATAAATACGGAGTAATAGAGTATTAACTAAGTTTTTTAACTTTTTGGGGCTAAAATGAGCAATTATCTTATGGACACATATAAAAGATACCCAGTATCTTTTTCTAACGGCAAAGGCGCATGGTTGTTTGATAAAGATGAAAATAGGTATCTAGATTTTTCTGCAGGCATAGCAGTAAATATTTTGGGCCATAATCATCCTAAAATAAATGCTGCATTAAAAGATAATGTTGAAAAAATATGGCATGTGTCGAATCTTTACTCAATTCCAGAACAGGAAGAGCTTGCAAAAAAACTATGTGAACTAAGTTTTGCTGATAAAGCTTTCTTTTGTAATTCAGGAGCTGAGGCAGTAGAGGGGGCTATTAAAATTGCTAGAAGGTTTCATTATGTAAATAATTCTGAAAGAAATGAAATAATAACCTTTAAAAATTCATTTCACGGAAGGACATTAGCAACAATTGCTGCCAGCTCCAACCCAAAACACATCGAAGGGTTTAAACCTCTTCCTGAAGGATTTATTCAAATTGAAGTTGATGAGGCTGAACTTGAAAAAAATATAACAAACAAAACTGCCGCTATCCTTATTGAGCCAATTCAGGGTGAAGGAGGAATAAATATAATTGCAGAAGATTTTTTATTAAAAATCAGAGAGCTATGTGACGAAAGTAATCTTCTTATGATATTAGATGAAGTCCAGTGCGGTCTTGGAAGGACAGGAAAATTATTTGCACATGAATGGTCTGGAGTTTCTCCAGATATTGTTACAATTGCTAAAGCCTTGGGCGCAGGACTTCCAATTGGAGCTATCTTAACTACAAATAATGTTTCAGAAGCAATGAGCAACGGAAGTCATGGATCTACTTTCGGAGGGAATCCTTTATGTAGTTCAATAGCTAGTAAGGTCTTGGATGTTTTATATGAAGAAAATTTATTATCTAATGTTGAGAATCTCTCAGATTTTTTAATCGGAGGTATTGATGATTTAATAAAGAAGCATGGTAATAAAATAGCTTCGATAAAAGGTAAGGGCTTTATGATAGGTATTGAATGCTTGACTGATAATGGAAAGATAGCTGAAGAAGCATTAAAAAATGGATTATTGCTTGTTCCTGCCGCAAATAATGTATTAAGAATTTTACCGCCACTAAATATAGGAAAATCTGAAATTGAAGAGTTTTTTAATCTGTTAAATATCACTCTAGAAAATTTAGATGATTAGAAATATAATAAGAAATGACACAAACAAAAAAAGATTTTATTGACTTAAGTCAGTTTAATAAGGATGAGCTTAATTCCTTAATCAAAGATTGCCTTGAAAGAAAAAATTCTTCTAAAGATATAGGAAAAGGATCTGTGGATTCTGATAATTGCGGTGAAAATAGAATTTTAGCCACAATTTTTGAAAAACCTTCTACCAGAACTCGATTTTCTTTTGAAACTGCTATGTATCAGCTTGGAGGTAATACCATTTATGCAAGCATGTCTGATATGCAGTTAGGCAGAGGGGAGACAATTGAGGATACTGCTCGAGTGATCTCTAGATATGTTGATATTGTTATGTTAAGAACAAATGAACATTCAACTCTTGAAAAGTTTTCTGCAAATTCATCAATTCCAGTAATTAACGGTTTAACAGATAAGTCCCACCCTTGTCAGGTTTTAGCAGATTTAATTACAGTTCAAGAAAAGATTGGTTCAATTGAAGATAAGATCTTTACGTGGTTTGGACCAACTAATAACATGCTTAATAGCTGGATAGATGCCGCCAAAATTTTAAATTTTGAATTCAGAATAAGTTCTCCAAAAGAATATTCTGTAGACAATGAAGTTATTGATGGTTTTGCAAATATTATTTTAAACCCTAATCCTGATAAGGCTTCAGAAAATAGTAATTGTTTAATTACTGATACTTGGTTCTCAATGGGAGAAGAAGATAATGATGAAAAAAGAAAAATACTAGGCCCATACAAAGTTGATAAAAATAAAATATCTAATGCGTCGTCAGATGTTATTTTCTTGCACTGTCTTCCTGCGCATAGAGGTGAAGAGGTCGATGGAGATGTAATTGATGGTAATCACTCTGTCGTTTGGGATGAAGCTGAAAATAGAGTCCATGCACAAAAAGGTATTATTGCCTGGTGTCTAAATTAATTTATCTCCAGAAAGATCTACTGAAAATTACCAAAAATGTAAGGAATTCTAGTCTTCCTGCCAACATACCAAATGATAACACCCATTTAGCTAACACTGGTATTTCTGAAAAACTATAAGATGGACCGATTATATTTCCTAATCCTGGGCCAACATTAGAAATAGAGGTAGCTGATGCAGAAATTGCCGTAATTATATCTAACCCAGTAAATGTCAATATTAATGAAATTACTGCAAATGTAACAAAGAATATAAATAAGAATGTCATTACTGACTCAACGATTTCTAATGTTAAATTTTCACCGTTATATTTATGATTGCTTACCCTATTAGGGGTTATAAGTTTATTCATAACTTGCCTAGAATTTTTAAGTATAACTTGCAGTCTAAAAACTTTTAAACCGCATGTTGTAGATCCAGCACAACCGCCAATAAATGTTATGGAAAGAAAAACTATAATTGCAGGGGTTCCCCATTCATCATAAGCTGCTGTTGAGTAACCAGTTCCTGTTAAAATTGAAGTAACATTAAAGACAATATTTCGGAAGCTAGATAGCAGATTAAAATTATCATTCAGTGATAAAAAGATAGTAATAATTAATATTGATAAAATAAGTGTCTTAAAGAATCCTGTCACTTGTTCATCAACGAATAAGGATTTTGGTTTGCCTCTTATTGCTTTTAAATAAAGAACAAAAGGAAGGCTTGAGAGTATCATAAATATGATACAAACACTTTCTAGAGAGGCATTATTGAATCCCCCAATAGAATTTGAATTGGATGAAAATCCTCCTGTAGCAATTGTAGTCATTGAATGTGTAATAGAATCAAATACTGATAATCCACATAACCAATACATAAAAGTACAAACTGAAGATAAAATTATATATAGGACAAAAATTTGAGTAGCTAAACTTGCTGTTCTGGGGAGAAGTTTCTCTGCGGAATCTGATCCTTCTAATTTAAATAACTGCATACCGCCAACACCAAGATTAGGTAAAATGGAGACTGCACTAACAATTATGCCAATTCCTCCAAGCCATTGAAGAAGGCTTCTCCAAATAATTAATCCTTCAGTAGTAGAATCAAGATTATTTATAATTGTTGAACCTGTTGTTGTTAAACCTGATACCGATTCAAAAAAGGCATCAGTTAAACCATGAATACTTTGAGATATTAAGAAGGGTATAGAAGAAAATATAGACAGGACTACCCAGCTTAATGTGACAAGTAAAAAAGCACCTTTTGTAGTTAGCTCTTTTTCTCCTCCTCGAGATACTAGAATCAATAATAACCCTACAAAGGCAGTTATTAGAGCGCTAAAAATGAAGTCACTCCATCCAGTATTTCCGTAAATTAAATCTACGATTGGAGGTATAAGCATAGTTAAAGATAAACCCACAAGAAAAATTCCAAGGATTGAAAAAACCGGTCTTAGATCAATTGTAATTAGTTTCATTATAATTATTATAAAAATTCTGTTTTATACCTTTAAACTAAATTAATATAGTTTTTTAGAAAATAGATAATAATGATTATACTGAAGTGAAAGATAAAATGGCCGAAAGAAAAATACCTGATCTATTTCCTGATACCAAGGAAACTACTGATACTTTTGATGGTGCTCCAGGGCAAAAGGTTCAGATATCAGGAGTTTTACCTGGGCAAATGATCAGAACAATGATCGAAAATGGAGAGATTTGGTCTCAAGGCGAGATTAATGATGAACAAATACAACCGGCTAGCCTAGATTTAAGACTTGGAGATACTGCTTATAGAATCAGGGCAAGTTTTTTACCATCGGGGGGGTCAGTAAATCGTAAACTTAAAGATTTTGCTTTACATCGAATTGATATTTCTGAAGGAGCTGTTTTGGAAACAGGCTGTGTTTATTTAGTGCCTTTAATGGAGGCTTTATCTCTTCCAGAAAGGATTATAGCCGTTGCAAATCCTAAAAGCTCTACAGGCAGAATAGATGTTTTTACTAGATTAATTTGTGATGGAAGCCACGAATTTGATAAGATTCCTAATGGTTATAAAGGACATTTATGGTTAGAAATCTCACCTCGTACCTTTCCTGTAGTTGTTAGGAAAGGTTCAAGATTGTGTCAAATGAGATTTCGAAGAGGAAGACCAACAAATTCTGATACAGAATTAAAAAGACTGCATTCAGAAGATAGTATTGTCTACGATGGAAAGGCTAATATTTCTGAAGGCCTTGCTGTTTCAGTTGATCTTAAAGGTGAAATTACAGGTGATATAGTAGGATGGAAAGCAAAAAGACATGCAGGACTAATAGATATAGATAAAAAAGATTCTTATGAAATGGAAAAGTTTTGGGAGCCTGTTTTAGCAACTGAAGAGAAAAGGATTATTCTTGATCCCGGAGAATTTTATATTTTATCTTCTTCAGAATCTATAGCTATACCACCAAGTCATGCTGCAGAAATGGTTCCTTTCAAGCCTTCTGTTGGAGAGTTTCGTGTTCATTATGCTGGTTTCTTTGACCCTGGATTTGGTCATAATTCAACAGATGGAAAAGGTTCGAAGGCTGTTTTAGAAATTAGAAGTTGGGAGGTCCCATTTATATTGGAGGATTCTCAAATAGTCGGAAGATTAATTTATGAGAAACTTCTAGAGTTACCTGAAAAGTCATATGGCGAATCTATAGGTTCAAATTATCAGAAACAAGGTCTAAAATTATCAAAACATTTTAAACAAAACTGATTATCCTGAGTAAATTGATATTTCTACAGCATCTTCAGCACTAGAATATTCTAATGAAGTCTTAATATTTCTACTTTCAAATTTTGGATGATTTCTTACATAATTTAAATAATTATTAGAATTTCCTCTTTCTCCTACAAGTGCGGATATCAAATTGCCAACATTGTCCGCAAAAATTACTGACCCTTTTTTTAAAATTCCTCTTTTTTCTATGGCGATAAGATCGCGTTTATATAGATCTTTCCAATGATCTATAAAGACCAAATCAAATTGATGTCTTAAAGTGGGTATTATCTTCTCAGAAGGACCTTCAATGATTACAACCTTTTCTTTAAGGCCTGCAAAATTAATTATTTCACTGGCAATTTTTGCATAATTTTTATTTACTTCAATAGATACAATTTTTCCTTTTTCGCCTATATTTTTTGCCATTAAGATGGCTGAATAACCACAGAAGCAACCTAATTCAAGGATGATCGGGTTTTCTCCTAATTTAGTAATTTCTTGAACTAAAATTTTGCCTTTTACATCACCTACATTCATTAAAAACCTTTCTTTCTTTGCATATTTATCCATTGCTTCTAAGACACTATCTGGATTATTTTTTATTGCATTATTAAGGACAAATTCTTTTACAGAATTAGTTAATTCAGGTTTTTTTATGATTTTACTGGCTAGGTTTTCTTTAATCATTCTTAAAAGAAAACCTATGTTTCTTGGTTTAAATAAGACTAATTTCATATTTCCTCTATATCACTATCATTATCTAAGTGTTTTATTCTTGAAGAGTGTTTAAGTGCAGAAGCTTCAAGATTACTAATTTGAAAAATATTTTCAAATATTTCCAGCACCCTTAGCTTTTCACTTGTAAAATTTTGATCAACCATCATTATTTCCAAAGACAATATATATGCAATCTTCTTATGGTTTTTGTTCAAACTTTTATCAATTAAGGCAATTAATTCTTCAACATTGCTATCAGCCTTTAATATTTCAATACAAATGCTCATTCTTTTTCTTGTATCATCCTGATTATGTTCTTTAAATATGGGTAAAGAGCTTACCAAATGATCAATCGTATTCATTTCCTTTTCAGAAATTTCTCCATCTATTGCGGCGGAGAGAGTCATGCTATAAATAAGAGCATCAATAGGATTTAATAAAGTCATGAATCAATCATTAATATCTGTAGCTAAAGAAAGCAAGTCATGGCCGTTCGAAGAAGCTAGAAAAGTATTAAATAGATTAGAAAAATCTGGATCAAATGCTGCTATTTTTCAGACAGGATATGGGGCTTCAGGTCTGCCGCATATAGGGACTTTTGGCGAGGTTGCAAGGACCTCAATGGTAAGGCACGCGTTAAGAGTCTTAGATGAAAGTGTTAATTCAAATCTAATTTGTTTTTCAGATGATATGGATGCTTTGAGGAAAGTCCCTGATAATATTCCTAATGCCAGTGTTTTGTCAGAAAATCTTGAAAAACCTTTATCAAGTATTCCAGATCCTTATGAGAAGTTTTCTAGTTTTGCTGAGCATAATAATAATTTATTAAAAGAATTTCTGAATCGTTTTGGTTTTGAATATGAATTTGCTAGTGCTAGTGAATATTATAAATCTGGAAAATTTGATGAAACTTTAAGTAAAGTTTTAGAGAATTATGATGAAATTTTAAAAATAATCTTACCAACAATCGGTGAAGAAAGGCAAAAGACATATTCACCTTTCTTGCCTATTTGTCCAAATACTGGTCAGGTTTTAATGGCAAAAGTTTTAGATAGGAATATAAAATCAAATACAATTCTCTATGAAGATCCTAAAACTAAAAAAGAAACAGAGGCATCAATTTTTGGGGGTAATTGTAAACTTCAATGGAAAGCTGACTGGGCAATGAGATGGGTTGCATTAAATGTAGATTATGAAATGGCTGGAAAAGATTTAATTGAGTCAGTTAGTCTTTCAGGAAAGATATGTAAGGCTCTTGGCGGGTTTGCACCTGTTGGATTTAATTATGAGTTATTTTTTGATGAAAAAGGAGAAAAGATCTCTAAATCTAAAGGCAATGGAATTTCTATAGATGAGTGGCTTAAGTTTGCTTCTCAAGAAAGTCTTCTATTATATATGTTTCAAAATCCCAGAAGAGCAAAAAGATTAACTTTTGATGTTATCCCTAAAGCAGTCGATGAATATCAAAGTTTTTCTGAAAAATTTTCTTCACAAGAATTAAAAGACAAAGTTAATAATCCTGTTTTTCATATTCATTATGGCGATCCAAAGATAATAGAAAGTCCTGTAACATTTTCATTAATCTTAAATTTAGTAAGCGCTTCGCAAGCGGATAGTAAAGAAGTTATTTGGGGATTCTTACAAGAATATTTTGATGATATTTCTAAGGATTCAAAAAAATATATAGATCAACTCGTAACATTTGCCTTAGAATTTTATAAAGATTTCGTCTTACCTACAAAAAAATATAGAAAACCGAATTCTTCCGAGATTAAGCATCTGCAAAGTCTTAAAGAAAGACTTTCATTGATGTATGAAGAAAAAGATCCTGAGAATATTCAAACCGTAATTTATGATATTGGAAAGGAATCCGAATATGATTCTCTTAAAGATTGGTTTTCAGCATTATATGAGATTCTATTAGGGCAGTCTCAAGGGCCGAGGTTGGGATCTTTTATAATTTTATATGGCGTTGAAGAGATAGTTAAATTAATTGATAAAGCTATTAAAGGTGAGCTTTAATTTTCTTGCTCAAATCTTTTAATACTTTCCATCATTCCTATTTTACCTGATCCAGGCCTTAACGGCTTTTGTTGGCTTTCATGATATTTCCATCCCGTAATCCAAGCGATTTCAAAGGTAGCTATAATTTTTCCATTCTTATCTGAAAAATTATTAATATAAATTTCGTACATTTTATTTAAAACATCTCTACGTAATGTAGCAGTATTCATTTTTGACAATATATTATTTTCTCCCATTGCTTTAAGATCCTTCAGTAATAAGGATGGGTGATCATAATGAATCTTATGTCTATCAATATCAGCCACAGGTAAAGAAAAATTAATATTTTGTAACAATGAAGCTAAATCTTGAAGATTAGCAAAAGGACTTACTCTTGGACTGGCTCCACCACAAATTTCCTCTTCGGCTTTTAAAAATGCATAATTTAATTCTTTTAAGGTATCGCCACAAAATAGACATGCAATAAATACACCATTAGATTTAAGACTACTTAAGGTTTGATATAAAATTCCTGGAACATCATTAGCAAAATGCAAATTAAAAAAACTTAATATCATGTCTACAGAAGATTCTTTGAAAGGTAAAAGTTCTTCATCATAAATTATTTTCGTTTTAGGTGTTTTAACAAGATTTCCATATATTAGATTATTAATATTTTTAGGTGCTTCTAATTTTTTTTCTTTAAATCCATAAGCAATACAATTATCAAATTTTTCATTAATGAATGATATTCTTTCCATCATTTCTATTTGGTAATCAGAAAAAAATAGCTTTTTATTAAAATTACTTAACCTATCTTTTTCTTGTCTAACCTTAAGAAGCTTCCTGTTATGCATAAACTACTCTCAAAAAATTTGAATTCTTGAATATATAAGTATATTTACCATATTATAGACTAAGAGGTTATTATGGATATTATTATTTACACAGGCCCAATGTGCCCTTATTGCGATAAGGCAAAAGCTCTTATGAAAAGCAAAGATCTTGATTTTAAAGAAATATATGTTGGCGATGACTCTGATCTTATGATGGAAATGATAGAGAAAGCAGGCGGAAGAAGATCTGTTCCTCAAATCTTTATTAAAGATCAGCATGTTGGTGGGTTTGACGATCTTTATGCAATAGATAAAAATGGTGAACTTGATAAGTTGTTGATATGATTAAATATTCTTTAATATGTAATGAAGAGCATAGTTTTGAAGCTTGGTTTTCAGATTCGAAAGCTTGTGATGAGCAAATCAAAAAATCCAAAGTTGAATGCCCTTTATGCGGATCAGTTAAAATAGAAAAGACTATTATGGCGCCAAATATTCCTAGCAAGACTAATCAAAAGAGAATTAATAATGATGTAAAAAAAGTTGAAATGGCAATGACGAAAATTAAAAAGCATGTTGAAGACAATTATGAATATGTTGGAGAAAAATTTCCGGATGAAGCTAGAGCTATGCATTATGAAGAAAAAGAATCTAAAGATATTTATGGGGAAACATCTATTGAAGAGGCTAAAGATTTAATTGAAGAAGGAATTAATGTTCAGCCATTGCTGGGCATTAATCCAAAATCAAAGAATTAACTTTTAGTTGCTGTTCCAAGATAATTGACACTAGTATCTTCTGATAGATACCAACTATCATAAATAGGATTATATTTCATTCCTGCAAGCTCATTCATTTTCAATCCACTTGATCTAAGAACAATCTTTAATTCATCTGGTGTTACAAATTTATTCCAATCATGCGTTCCTTTTGGCAACCAGCCAAGAACATATTCAGCCCCAAGGATAGCTAAGCCAAAAGACATAATATTTCTGTTTAGAGTTGCAAAAAAAAGAATACCATCCTTTTTCAAAAGTTTTTCGCAAGATTCCACAAATAAATTTAGATCTGAAACATGCTCAATAACCTCCATATTTAATATTGCATCAAATTTTTTAGCCTCATTGGAAAGTTCTTCAGCAGTTATGCATCTATATTTAATATTTAGATCCGATTCGCTCGAATGAGCGTTAGCAATATTAATATTTCTTTCTACTATATCAATTCCGGTAACATTTGCGCCCAATCTAGACATAGGCTCACTTAACAGGCCGCCACCGCAGCCAATATCAAGAATATCAATTTTATTTAAAGGTTTACTACAATCTTTTGTATGATTGAAATGTTCAATTAACTTTTCTTTTATAAATTCAATTCTTTTTGGATTAAATTTATGAAGTGCTTTAAATTTTCCTGACGGATTCCACCATTCTTCAGCCATCTTCGAAAATTTTTCGTATTCAGCAGGATCTATTGTTGTATTCATTTTAAAAACTTCTTCACTTATACTTGCTCCTAAGAGCCCTTTGCATTATCTATTATTTTGTCCCAATTATATAATTGTATTTTATATAGCTAATTATGGAGACTTTTTGAAATTAATTTGGAGAATTAAATGTCACGTGTTGTGATGAAATTTGGTGGAACATCTGTTGGTAGTGTAGATAGAATAAAAAATGTTTCGAAAATAGTTAAAAGTGAATTTGATAAAGGCAATCAAGTTGTTGTTGTGCTTTCTGCTATGGCGGGTGAAACAGATAGATTAATAGATCTAACAAAAGGCATTTCTAAAAACTTTAATTCAGAAGAATACGATGTAGTAATTTCTTCTGGAGAACAAGTCAGTGTCGGTTTGCTATCAGCTGCCCTGAATGATATTGGCATTAATGCAACTTCATGTTTGGGTTGGCAAATTCCAATAGTTACATCTGATGATCATAAATCTGCCCGAATAGAAGGTATTAGATCTGAATTAATTAATAATTTATTAAATGAGAATAAAATTTGTGTTGTTCCTGGTTTTCAAGGAATTAATAATAATGGAAGAATTACAACATTAGGACGAGGTGGTTCGGATACTTCAGCAGTTGCAATTGCCGCAGCCATAGATGCAGATTTTTGTGATATTTATACGGATGTTGATGGAGTATATACATCAGATCCAAATAAAGTCCCCGATGCAAAAAGACTAAATAAGATTTCATATGAAGAAATGCTAGAAATGGCATCATTAGGCGCAAAGGTTCTACAAACAAGATCTGTAGAAACAGCAATGACAAATAATGTTTCACTAAGAGTTTTATCTAGTTTTGAAGATTCCAATGATTCGAATAAAGGAACTACTGTTACTGAGGAAGATGCTATAAATGATAAAAGAGTTGTCACAGGTGTAACCTCTAGTCTCAATGATGCTAAAGTTACACTTATTGGGGTTCGAGATAAACCCGGTATAGCCGCAAAGATATTTGTATCACTTTCAAATAATAATATTAATGTTGATATGATTGTTCAAAATATCTCTGAAAGTGCAAAGACTACTGATATTACATTTACAATACCGAAAGATGATTTAGTTGAAGCTCAAAAGATTATGGAAGATATTAAGGAAGATGTTCCTTATGAAAACATAATAGTTGATAGTAATATAGCTAAAATATCTATTATTGGTGTTGGGATGAGAAGTAATGCTGGGGTGGCAGCAAATATGTTTAATGTACTGTCTGAAAATGCAATAAATATAGATGTTATATCAACTTCTGAGATAAAGATTTCTATTCTAATTAATGATGAACATGCAGAAAAAGCTGTTAATATGCTTCATAAGTTTTTTGGACTAGATAATTAAAAAGAAATTTTCTTTTCATGGGTGCTAAATGGCAAATCCTTACGCAGTAGATATTAAAAGAAGAAAAACAAATAAAATTTTTGTAGGTAATATTCCTGTTGGTGGAGATTCTCCTATAAGCGTCCAATCTATGACAAATACTGATACGCGAGATATTAAATCTACTATAAGACAGATAAAAAGTTTAGAAGATGCTGGCGCAGATTTAGTCAGAGTTTCTTGCCCAGATAAAGAATCAACTGAGGCGCTTAAAACAATTATTCAAGAGACAAATGTTCCTATAATTGCAGATATTCATTTTCATTATAAGCGTGCAATAGAGGCTGCAGAATCTGGAGCCTCATGTTTAAGAATTAATCCTGGCAACATAGGTTCAATTGACAGAGTTAAGGAAGTTGTTAAAGCAGCAAAAGATCATAACTGTTCAATAAGAATTGGAGTGAACGGTGGCTCTTTAGAGAAGAATATTATGGATAAACATAAAAGTCCTACACCAATGGCGATGGTAGAAAGTGCTTTGATGCATGAAGATATATTAAGAAGTCTTGATTTTGAAAATTTTAAAATATCAGTAAAAACTTCAAATGTTTTATTAACTGTTGAATCTTATAAAGAATTATCAAAAGTAACTGATGCACCTTTACATCTTGGAATTACTGAAGCAGGAGGTTTAACTGACGGAACAATTAAATCCTCAATTGGAATAGGGCAACTTCTTTCAATGGGAATAGGAGACACATTGAGGGTTTCTTTATCTGCAGACCCTGTAGAGGAAATAAAAGTAGGTTATAGTATATTAAAAAGTTTAGGCCTTAGGCATCGGGGGGTAAATATTATTTCTTGCCCTTCATGTGCTAGACAAGGTTTTAATGTAATTGAGACAGTTCAAAAATTAGAAGAGAGGTTATCTCATATTTCTGATCCTGTAACTATTTCAATAATAGGCTGTGTTGTTAATGGCCCAGGTGAAGCTACCATGTCGGATGTTGGTTATACTGGAGGAGGAAAAGATAGCGGTATGCTTTATGTTGATGGCAAACAACTATTAAAGTGCGATAATGAAGAAATTATTGATTCAGTTATTGAAGAAGTAGAAAAAAAAGTAAATCACTACCATAATATACCTGCGAAATAATATGCCAACAATACCTCTTGAAAAATTAGAAAATATTTTAGAAAGATCAAAAGAGCTTGAAAAACTATTAAGCGGAGAATTAGCATCTGAAGACTATGTTACATTCTCAAAAGAATATTCAGAAATTGAACCTTTGAAGAAAGCCATTAATGACTGGAAAAGTTATAGTTCAGAAGTTGAAGGATTAAATGAAATAATTAACGAAGGCTCATCTGATGCAGAGATGCAAGAATTAGCTAAGACTGAGTTAATTGATTTGAAAGACCTCATAGAGAAAGTAGAAGAGTCGATACAATTAATGCTTTTACCTAAAGACGAAGCAGATTCAAGTGATGTTATCTTAGAAATAAGAGCTGGGACAGGAGGTGACGAAGCTGCAATATTTGCTGGGGATTTATTTCGTATGTACCAAAGATTCTCTGATATCAATAAATGGAAAACACAAATAATGTCTTTATCAGATGGAGATGTGGGAGGGTATAAGGAAATAATATTATCTATATCAGGAGAAAATGTTTTTTCTAAATTAAAATTTGAATCAGGTGTGCATAGAGTTCAAAGAGTTCCAGCAACCGAATCAAGTGGAAGAATTCATACCTCCGCAGCTACGGTAGCTGTTTTACCAGAACCTGAAGATGTTGATATAGATATTCAAGAGAAGGATATAAGGGTTGATGTTTTTAGGGCGAGTGGACCTGGAGGCCAATCAGTGAATACTACTGATAGTGCTGTAAGAATTACTCACCTGCCATCTGGTCTTGTTGTTAGTCAGCAAGATGAAAAATCCCAACATAAGAATAAAGCTAAGGCTATGAAGATATTGCGCGCTAGATTATATGAGGTTGAAAGAGATAAGCAGCAGCAAGAAAGAGCTGCTGACAGGAGGTTTCAGGTTGGGTCAGGCGATAGATCAGAAAGGATAAGAACTTATAATTATCCACAAGGAAGGGTAACTGATCATCGAATTAATCTTACATTACATAAATTAGAAACTATTTTAGAAGGGCAAGATTTAGAAGGCTTAATAGATTCTCTTATTACAGAAGAAAAAGCCAGACAGTTAGCTCAAGAAGACTAATATGCTTTTATCATTATTGTATAACCAAATTGTAAAAAGATTTAATTCAAGTGATATCCAATCAAGCAATCTTGATGCCAAGATAATTTTAAAAGAAGCTCTAAATGTTCAAGATCAAGAATTAATATTAGATTCAGATATTTTCCTTAAAAGCTGTGAAAAGAAATTATTATTTGAAATGGTTGCTAGAAGAGAAAAAGGTGAGCCTATTAGTAGAATCTTAGGCTCAAAAGAATTCTTTTCTTTAGATTTTAAAGTTAATAATTTTGTACTAGATCCAAGGCCAGAAACAGAACACTTAGTTGAAGAATCTATAAAAAAAATTAAAGAAAATAATTATAATAATATTCTAGAGTTAGGAGTCGGATCGGGGTGCGCGATAATTTCTATTCTAAAGTCTTGTAAATTAATTTACGGTATGGGTGTAGATATTTCTTTAGAGGCGATAAAGACCGCAAGAGAAAATGCCAGAAATAATAACGTTAACAATTTAGATTTAATTGTTTCTGATTGGGGGGCCTCAATAGATAAGAAGTTTGATTTAATAATATCAAATCCTCCTTATTTAAGATCTGACCAAATAGATAATTTACCGAAGGAGGTTAAATCTTTTGATCCTATAATTTCATTAGATGGTGGAAGTGAAGGTTTAACCGCGTATCAAAATATTGCAAAGGATGCAAAAAGAATTCTATCAGATAATGGCACTATAATTACTGAAATTGCGTTTGATCAAGCTAAAAATATTGAGAAAATATTTATAAATAATGATTTTTTACTACAAAATAAAGTTAAAGATTATAGTGGGTTAGATAGGATAATGGTTTTTTCCAAAAAAAAAATAAAAAAGTAGTGGAAATATAATTAACTAGAGGCTAGTGTCTCTTCAGCTAAAGAGATTGAAGCTATTCCCAAAAGAAAATTGAATTTAGATTAATAGCGCTTTAGTATTTTTAAAATAGGAATTTAATGTTTACATATAAAATGAATTTGGATTTTTTTCTTGCCTAGACCTTCACATAATAATTCAAGAAGAAGAGGAAGAAGAAGACCTAATGGCCATGGCAATGGTAATGTCAATTCTTCTGGTCCTTCAGTAAAAGTTCATGGATCTGCAAGACAGGTTTATGATAAATATTTGGTATTGGCTAGAGATGCAAAATCTTCTGGAGATATTGTCTTAGCAGAAGGCTATTTTCAACATGCTGAACATTACGCAAGAATATTAATTGAAAATGGAAAATTTGATAAAAATTCTTCTTCTAATAATTCTAAAAAGAATGAAGAAAATGGTGAAGACGAATCAAATAAAGAAAATTTAAATGTTATAGACGGAAAAGAATCTTCAGAAGAAAAAATTCTAGAAACAAATATCAAAGATTCCTCTGTAGAAGAAAATACTATTGAAGTAGATTAAAATAGCTATTTCCAGCCATTATTTTTTCAATTTATTATAATTAATTAAACAATTTATTCTCTATTAGAATTCCCATATTTTTTTATTTAAAAAATCATAAAAAAAGGTTTACATTGTATATAGGTACACTTATAAACCGTGTTCCGGGCTTAAAAAGCTCACTGGGGTTTCATTGAAACTCCAAACACAAGGAAGAAATCTTTCGAATATAATTAAGTTTGATAGGTAGATTCTTTGTACGCTCTTTGAAATTGTGATTTTAGAAAGAGAAACGCAGATGGCGGTG
>CEUA01204129.1_pt1 | contig 18125 bp, 19 predicted proteins | sample 361541 | NCBI WGS metagenome assembly CEUA01 (sample SAMEA2623079, study PRJEB7988) | marine metagenome | isolation source: saline water (ENVO:00002010), including
AAGTTTCCTAAACTTTAGATCTAGGTTCGACTCCTAGCAGGGCTACTGCTAAAAACACTATATTTGAAATAACTAAACACTATCATTATGAAACAAATTTTTCTTCTACTGATTCCTATATTTTTGCTTATTGTAATGAATTATACATTTCGAGATGGTGTCGCGTATGGAGAGATCGAAAGATTGCGACATGAACTAAAAAACTTAAATTATGACATTTATGAGCTAAAACAGGTTCTGAAAAATAATGGGTTAATAGATACAATTTTTTATGACCCTTTTGCTTCGGAAGGTCATTTATCGCGGAAATATGAAGAAGAGTGGTGGTATATTGGTACAGGCATGGCCACCCCTTTTGGTGAAAGAATATATCGGTATAGTGATGACGTTCAAGATTGGTTGAAAAATATAGAGTAATAATTGTTTATTAACCCTTTATAATCCTATATACACAATAAATTACTATTGGAAGCGCTGCTAAAATAAGTAGCTCATTTGCAAATTGCCAATGTAGAATTTTAAATAAGAATCCTAAAAAAGTAAACATTATTGCTAGGTAAATTAATCTATCCATTTTTTTATATTTAATTGTTTAAATATAGTTATATCTCGTATAAAATAAAAGCACCCACTTTCGTAGACTTCCCTTTCAATATTAAAACCATTATATTTGTAGTATAAAAAAATTATTATGAAACAATTACTATTTATATTTATTATTCCTTTTTTAAGTTTTGGACAAGTAGGGGTAGAATCTAAAATCAACCCTATATTACCTATAAATCTAGATGATGATCCCTCTGAAGGGATCCTATATGGGGGAGGTTTATTTTATGATTTAAATACTAATCGTAGTATAAGCTTTGATTTTGTATTTGGTGAAACTGAATTCTCTGAAACTACTGCAACTATCAATGAGCAACAATTTGGTTTAGAAAACTTTAAAAAATCAGATATCAGAATTGCTAGTTTAAATTATCATTTTTATCCAAAAGGTGTGCACTCTGATACTGAAAATAAAATCATTTTTTCCTATAGTTCAGGTTTATACATAAAAACTGCTGAAACTAATGAGCAGACAGAAACAGTGGAGGAAATGATTACACTAGATGCGACAACATTGTTACCAGTTATAGCTGATGGAGTAGTAAGACGAACAGACGACTTAAGTGTAAGAGAAATAGGATTCAGCATCGGTGTTAGTTTAGAGTTTTGGCCAACTAACTTTATTGGACTATTTGGAGAGGCGAAATTACCTTTTGGTTTCTCATTGATACAAAATGGAACAAGGACTCAAGGAAGCCCAAATTCTTTTATTGAACCTGAAGAGATAGATATAAGTGGTACTGAATTCGTAATTGGTGGTCCATGGCTTTCTTGTGGAATTATGGTTCCATTATATTAATCCGCAGGATAACATATTCTAATAAATATCCGCAATCCCTATCATGGTGAATTCTAGTACAACTGGAAAGCCCATATATAAAGAATTATAAACATCTTATAAGCAACACATTACAAATAGGATTTGAAGAATATATTTTTAGAATACATTTTTTATTTCTAAATTTACTTTTTTAAAAAACGAGAAATTATGAGATATCTTATATTTACAATAATTACAATGAGCATGATTTTTACTTCTAATGCTCAATTAAAGATGAAAAGAAATGGGTTTGGTGTGCATGCAGGAATAACTGCAAGTAATACATATAATCTTTTAGATGACTTTACATATAATGATGCGGTAGATCCAGGAAGCGGATTTTTAGTAGGTATGAGATATAATTTTAAATTGGGGCCGTTGCCTTTAGGCGTATGTTCTGAAATTAATTTCATAAATGTAAATTATAATTTTCCACAAACATCGATATTGTATACATATGCTGATTACTCTTATGAATATATATCTCAATACACGGGCAATTATAGCCTGAACTATGTTTCTATCCCAATATTATTTAAGCTCTACCTAGGGCCTCTAAATATACATGCAGGAGCACAGGTATCCCAACTAATTAGTGGTACAAGAACAGAAAACTATCCTGCAGAATATGATTCAAGCGATATGACTCCATCAGATATTCAAGATCCTTATTGGAACTCCACTGTTAATGGAACAGAATATTGGGACTTTGAAGAGATGGACGTTGCTGCAGTTTTTGGACTGGGGATAGACACAAGAATGGGACTATATATGTCATTAAGGACAGCCGTTTCAATCACCCCTGTTCAAAATATAGATTTAGCAAATGCATATATAGACACATATCAGTTAGACAGTAACACTGATGCACTAGAAAGAATAGTTTCTAGTCAAATGACAGTTGGTTGGAAGTTCTAAATTGAGAACAAGTCTGATTTTAGAGAAATAAAATTAGTTTTTATTTAAATTATTGAGCTGAACAACTAAATCCTCCCATTCTTTTTCTTTGGATTTGAGCTTCAGGCTCTCTCGTTCATAGTTCTTGAAAAAATTTGGATCCTTTGTTAACTCTTTAAACAATAATGGATCCGCGAGTTGTTTGTCTAATTCTTGTTTAGACTTTTCGAGATCTGAAATATCTTTTTCTATTCTTGATATTTCGTTTTTTACTTTTCTGATTTTTTTATCTAAAGCTTTTTTGTTTTGATATGATATTTTCTGAGTACTATCTTCTTTTATTCGATTTTTAATCAATGGGTTTTTGTTACTATTTAATGAATCCAGATTATCTAATTCTTTAGATTTTAAAAATTCATTAATATCTCCCATATGCTCTTTTATGCCTTTATTTTTAAATTCATATATTTTATTTGTCAACCCTTGTAAGAAATCACGATCATGAGAAATAATAATTAAAGTGCCATCAAAATTAATAAGTGCCCTCTTTAAGATATCCTTTGAAATAATATCCAAATGGTTGGTTGGCTCATCCATAATTAAAAAATTGACAGGTGATAATAATAATTTGCACAAAGAGACTCTAGCTCTCTCACCTCCTGATAAAATAGAAATTTTCTTATCCACATCATCATTGGTAAATAAAAATGATCCTAATATATCTCGCACTTTTAAATTGCTATTTTCGGTCATAGCATCTTCAATGGTTTGCAATACAGTAGCCTCTGAGTCTAAAAAATCTACTTGATTCTGGGCATAATAACCAAGCTGAACACTATATCCAAATTCTGTTCTTCCCTTAAAATCTATATCATTGACTGCTATCTTCGCTAAAGTTGTTTTACCCTCTCCATTTTTCCCAACAAATGCTATTTTCTCACCCTTATTTATTTCTAAATTAATATCTTTAAGAACCTCCTGTTTTCCATAACTTTTACATATATTCTTCATTTTAAAGGTTACTTTACCGCTATGAGGAGCGGGTGTAAATCTAAAGTTAATTTTTGTGAAATCTTCCTTCTCCACTTCTATAAGTTCCAATTTTTCTAATTTTCTAATCAGTGTCTGAGCAAATGCGGCTTTATTTTTTTTTGCTCTAAATTTATTAATCAATATTTTTGTTTGTTCAATATATTTATCTTGATTTTTTTTTGCTTGTAATTGTTTTTCTTGACGATCTTTTCTCAACTCAATATATTTAGTATAAGGAGCCTTGTAATCATTTATCCTAGAAAAGGATATTTCGACCGTTCTATTAGCAATCGCATCTAAAAACTTTCTGTCATGTGACACAAGAACAACAGCCCCTGTATAATCTGTTAACCATCTCTCTAACCACATAATTGAAACTATATCTAGATGATTTGTAGGCTCATCAAGTAATAATAAATCTGGATTTTTTAATAAAATTTTTGCTAATTCAATACGCATTCGCCAACCACCACTAAACTCTGAAGTTGGCTTATTGTAATCTGTTGAATCGAAACCTAGACCTTTTAATATTTTATCTATCTTTAGATTTGTATCATACCCTCCTTCCATTCTCAAAGATTCCTCAACATTAGTTAATTCACTCAACAACTCTATATAACTAGAGCTTTCATAATCATCTCTTTCTGAGATTTGTTGATTTAAATCATTTAATTGTTTTTTATATAATTCAATATTACCAAACACCTTTTGCATATCTTCTATTAAAGTATACTCATCTTTAAAATCAATATCTTGTTCTAAATACCCAACAACTAGATTTTTAAACCTGGAGACCTTGCCTTGGTTTGCTGTTAGCTTACCCATTAAAAGTTTGAGTAGTGTCGATTTTCCTGATCCATTTTTACCAACCAGGCCAATTTTATCCCCTTTATTGATCATAAACGAAATACTGTCAAAAACTGTCTGAGCACCAAAATAAAGAGATAAATTATCAATAGATATCATATACACTAGCAAAAAAGCCATCGAAAATGATGACTTTCTAATAATTTTTTATATCGTTACATGTTCATCAATCAAATCTTTTCCCAACGCAAAATATTACCTTGTTCATCTTCGAAAATAATTTCAGTTGTAAATAATTGAAGTATTTGTTGGCTTCCAAATGGTAAAGGCCCTCCCGCTGTATAATCAAAATGTAAAGTATTTGTACAAATATTAATTGACCACAAACCAAGTTCTAAAGAGTTGGAAAATTGATCAGGAACAGTTATTACTTGACAAGTTTTATCTGTATAAAATATTAGATTAATTGACTCAATAGTTTCATCTAATTCACAATCAAATTCCGATGAAAACGAAAAAGTGCAGATCCCATTTTCATCATGAATATCTAATAAATTCCATGAACCTGTTAATAATAAGTCTTCTTCATCGGAATACCTACATGGTTCTGACATACTGTAATTGCATGCTTCCATGTCATTACAATCCTTATTGCAACCTAAAAATGAGATTAAGGTTAATGCTAAAATAAATACTGTATTTTTCATAATAGAATAATCTGGTTAAAGATAGAAAATTAATTTAAAACATCAATATAACCTCTATTATAGTAATCACCATCCGAGTGTTCAAACCCATGATCATTTAATACACTTATAACAAGTCTTTTCATTATAGCAGAATTGCCTGTAATAATCTTTATAGGTAAACAGTATTGATGTTTCAACACAAAATCTTCTACTAAGAGTTTAACTTCACCATGTCTTATCCCGTGTAAATCTAATTCTTGAATTGATTGATATTTTGATATAAATCTTTTATTCATAAATAAAATTACAATATTAGTAAAGTCAACGTATATTACATATTCTTAATATCCAAATATTTTTTATTAGGTTTATATATAATATATCCACACATGAAGCATTTTGAAGTTGAAAATATCAAAAAAATAATATCGTCATCTATTTTATATAGAATTTTTTATTGGAAAAACATCATTTTGATGATTGGAGAAATAAAAAATTCTTTAGAACAATACTATGAAAAAGAAGAAAAACTTCACCGTTTAGAAAAAGAATACTCTGAGTTTAAAAGCAATTATATGGCTGAGCTCAAATTAAATGAAAATTTAAATACAAAAATTAAAATACTTGAAAATGAAAAAGATCTTTTATCACCTTTAAAAATTAAAAATATCGAACTCACCAATGAGCTCAATAAAATGAAGCAAGAAGAAAATTCAAAAGATGCTATAAGAGAAGCCCAAATAGAAAAATATGAACAATTTGAAAATAATGCTCGAGAAAGAGAGCTAAAAGAGATAAGGGAAAAAACAGAGAAAAAAGAAGAGCAAGAAGAACAAATAAAAAGAACATGGCAAGATCATGAAATAAACGTTAATAACACTATTAAAGTAATCTGTCAAGAAGAAGCTATTACATTTGTAGAAGATTGGCATCATGATAAAAAGCCAGATAATGTCATTAAAATATGTGAAGAATATATTGTGTTTGATGCTAAAAGCCCAAATAAGAATCAAGAACTTAATAATTTTCCAACCTATATTAAAGATCAAGTTAATAAGTTGTCAAAATATGCTATTCATGAAGATGTTAAAAAACATCTATTTCTAGTTGTTCCAGAAAACACGATTCATGCATTAAAAGTCCTGACTTATAATGACTCGAATTATTGTGTCCATATCATATCACCACAAGCATTAAAAATTACCATGTGGGCATTGAAACAAATCGATCTATATGAATTTGCTGATAAACTTTCTCCTGAAGACAGAGAAAATTTGGCTAGAGTATATGCAGGTTCACAAAGTTATATAAAACGAAGCATTCAAATACATAATGATCTAAACGAAAAGGGCTTAGAATTAATTCAGCAGAATATGAAATTAATATCTAAAGAGAGTTTAAAAGGTTTAAAAGAAAATGCATTGGAGTTTGAAAAAGGTGATGTGGTTAATGTAAGTAAACAAAATAGAGGTAAAATAATAGATCTAGAACAAGAAGAAATTCGACAAAAAGAAATTAAATTTAAAGCAGAGACACGGACCCTAATAAAACCAACAAATAATTCAAAAAAAAATAAAGAATTAGATTCGCAATAAATTATTGATAAAAAGGTCAAATATTTAAATATATCTTTTTAGGTTTCTTTATATTTATCATAGTTATGAGAAGAAATTTATACATTCTTTTTTTATTGATCCCGATTATTGGCTGTTCGCAAACTAGATTTATAGTTTCTGGTTTTACAAATTATGACGCATGGGTACATATGGATCCTTTTTACATAAATGAACCATTAGCTGATGTGGATAATATGCGACCCGTAGAATATGAAGAACGAATCACTCACGTACAAATTGGAGTAGATAGTCCCCTTATGCAATACTGGATTGGATATATTGGGGTCAAAATACATTTTAAAAAACTATGGGCTAATCGAAAACACATTAATGACGGAGATGGATATTTTGAAAATACATTTCCTATGACACCTTATCAAATAAGACGAGACTACATATCTTACGCTTTCGAGCTATACTATGGGGGGAGTAATAGTCAGCCAATTAAGCCATATATAGGTCTTGGTGGTGAGTTTAAAATTGAAGAAACAAGAAGCAGTTTTATTTATATTGACAACCAAACTGATGCTAACGCGAATCCATATGAAGCAATTCCGGTGGATGAACATGTTGAAAGAAGATTTGCATATTATGCAATAGCTGGTGTCGATTATCGTGTAGCCAAAAATCTTTATGTTGGTGCATATGTACGAATGTATTTTAATGAGGTAGAGATAGATGATAAGTGGAATGTTCATGATCGCGTTGATAATGCCCAAATCAGACCAGGGGTTGAAATAGGGTTTATGTTTTAATAAAAAATTATTATTATGAAAGATTATATTTATGTATTTATATTTATGCCCCTGATAAGTTTTAGCCAAATAGGAGTTAGTATATCTGGAAACAGTTACTTCACAACTGGACAAACTGTTTTACCATTAGAAAATGGAGTTTTTGAAACAGTAGATTATGAAATGCGTAATAATGGTATTTCATTAGATTGGAATACAGGCAGGAAATTATTTATTGGAGAAGTCTGGTGCATGGTTGGAATGACATATAGTATTACAAAAACCATCTATAATTGGTCTGAAACTAATACTAATATTGCAGACTATGACATTGTAGAGCGAAGACTAATTCCAAGTATAACATTTGAATATGTTTTTTTAAGAAATGGATATATGGTTCTATATTCTGGTATAGGTGGGTATGCTATTTTTGAAAACCTCAATCTTGATCAAGAGAATAATCTTGATTTAAATACTTTAACTCATGAGTATAATGGAATTATTCCATTTTTACGCGCAGGTGTGAAATTTAATTCAGGAAATTTCACCATCAATCCATTTATTGGTTATGAATTAGAAACAATATATTTTGATGAATTGAATAATATCTCCTCTGAAGATCTAGACGTATCATTGGATAATGCACGTGTCAGGACAGGAGTCAGTTTTGGATTTTTGTTCTAATCATCATATTCTAAAGTCGAAGCAATGGTATAATAATCAAAATTTTCAATCAATGGCCCTGTGGATAAGAGAATTAAATCTATATAAAGATCTTTACCATCTGAACCTGACTTAAATAAACCTCCGTCTGAACCTGGATCTGCAATAAGGTCAATAAACCCAAATTCACCGGGCTGAGGATGCTGAGTACCATTATGATCTATATAGGAAAAACTATATGTCCCTGGATTAACTTTGTAATATATGTCATATTCTGGATACTGTGGTACATCAGGATTATCAATAATAAACTCTATGGGTTCAAGTACAGCTCTAAATCTTAAAAAAAGATCTCCATCTTGTCCACTACTACAGCCTGCTTGTATAATTACAAAGAGGATCAAACTCATTTTTTTTAAAATACTCATATCATGCAATTTAATATATTTTTATAATTTAAATCTAGTATCATTCTAGATTTTTGGAAATCTCAGAAAATCCACCATAAATATTCTGTACATTTTTATAGCCTTTTGATTTAAGAATAGAGCAGGCGATCATGGAGCGATATCCTCCGGCACAATAAATCAAATAATCATCTGACTGATTAATCTGGTCTAAACTTTTTAGAAGATTATTAAGTGGTATATGGATCGAATGTTCCACAAATCCCAATACAAGTTCTGATTTATTTCTTACATCAATTATTTTTTTGTTGTTATTATCAATAAACATATTTTGAGTGGGATGCAGCGAGCAAATCGAATCAATATCATAATTTGCTGATTGCCAATCACTAATCCCATAAGTATATCCTATAACTTTATGATATCCTATTCTAGCTAACCTCGAAATAACTTCTTCTTCTTCTTGACTGTAGCAAACAAGTATAATGTCGGATTCTGGAGAAATTATAGATCCAACCCAGGGAGCAAACATACCCGTTTTACCAATATTAATAGCATTAGGAATGAATCCCCTTTCAAAATCACTAGGCATTCTAACATCTAAAACTACTGCTCCATTATCAATAAAGGATTGTATCTTTTCGTTAGATAATTTTTTTAAAGATTTTTTCAAAATAAAAGAGGTAGGCTCATAGCCTTCTTTGTTCAGTAAAACATCATGTGGAAAATACTGAGGTGGTGGTAAGATCCCTTCTAATACAAGGTTAATGAATTGTGATTTGGACATTTTTTGTAATGCATAATTCATTTTTTTTTGTTCGCCAATAGTTGACAGCCTCTCTGTACTAATATTCTTACCACAAGCTGAACCAGCACCATGACCAGGATAAACGATAACAGATTCTGGTAATTTCATTAAAACATTATTTAAAGAATCGTATAATAAGCCTGCGAGATATTCTGCTTTTAAATCTGAATTCACTACCAAGTCTGGCCTACCAACTTCGCCTACAAACAAAGTGTCTCCTGTAAAAACAGCCTCTGGAGAATTATCAGAAGATAGTAATAAATAAGAAACTGATTCTAATGTATGACCCGGTGTATGTAATGCTCTTATTTTTAAATTCCCAAAAATAAATTCCTGTTCATGAGTACAATTAATGATATCATATGATGTTTCTGCAGAAGGACCAAATACAATTTTAGCCTCTGTTAATCGATCTAACTCAAGATGTCCAGAAACAAAATCTGCATGAAAATGAGTTTCCAATATATACTTTAATTTAGCATTTCGAGTTTCTAATAGCTGAATATATCCTGCACTATCTCTTATAGGATCAACAATTACAGCCTCCCCATTTGACTCTATATAATAAGAGGCCTGTGCTAAACAACCTGTGTATATTTGCTCGACGTACATAATTATAATAATTCAATGAAAAATATAACTAAAGATAATAACAAAAGCGTAATTGAAAACATTTTTTTTATTAGGTTAACATTTATTTTATTTAAACAATAAAGCCCAACAAGAACCCCAACCAATGAAAACAATAATAGTAGAATAAGAAACATCCATTCAAATTGAAATTTGAAAATTGCAAACTCTAACAAAATAGCTAATAATGTATTTAACATAATAATAAATAACGTGGTTGAGGCAGCTTCTTTCATATCCATATTAGCAAATAAAATTAGTGCTGGACCAATAATAAACCCCCCGCCAATTCCAAGCAAACCAGTTAATAAACCTATAATTATTCCTATCACTATTAATATGGTTTTAGCATGATAATTAACATTGATGCTAGAGAATTTAAAAATTGAGAATCCAGATAAAAAAATGACTACAGAAAAAAGAATCATCAATAAACTATCTTTTGAAGTATTAAGGGTGTCAATATGTTGTGGAATGTTAGGAAATAAAAATAACCTTGAAATAGCTGTAAAAAATAGTGTTGGGATAATAAAAAAAACAACCCGATTAATATGTAAATTTTTTTTTTTAATATGTCTAATTGTTCCAAAGATTGAAATTAAACAGACTAATAATAAAGAATAACTCGTCGCTTCATAAATTGATAGTTGAAATATATATATTAATATTGGGATAATAATTATCGAACCTCCAGATCCAAAAAGACCAAAAAATAAACCAGCAAAAAAAAATAAAATATATCCTACTATTTCAAGCATCTAAAAAATAATTTACAGCATCAATCTATTGTATTTCAATAAGAAAATATTACCATTGCAATGTACAATTAATTTAATACATCTATGAAAAATATTAGCCTATACTATTATATTATTATTTTATTTATTATATCAGGATGCTATGTAACTAAACCCAATTTCAAATATCCGAAAAATATTGTTTTAATGATTGGTGATGGGATGGGTTTAAGTCAAATTTCAGCTGCAATGTATGCTAATGGAGGGAGCCTTGCTATGGAAGAAGCCAATTATATTGGGCTTATTAAAACAAATAGTGCATCATCTATCATAACAGATTCTGCCGCAGGAGCAACAGCTTTTTCAACAGGGCAAAAAACATATAATGGAGCAATTAATATGAGTGTGGATTCTTTAGCTTTAGAGCCTATTACAGCGAAAATGTATATGAAAAACATAAAAACTGGTATTATATCTACCTCCAGCGTTACACACGCAACACCTGCATGTTTTTATGGAAATCAAATAAATAGATATGGAGTTGATGAAAAATTAGCAAAACAATTTTTAAATTCTAATATTGATGTCCTAATAGGTGGTGGTGAAGATTTTTTCAAAAACCGCTCTGATAATTTAAATTTAATTGATTCATTAAAAAATCGAAATTATATAATCATAGATTCTATTATTGATTATATAGGGGAAGGCACTGAAAAACTAATTAATTTTTGTGCGCCAAAAGAGCCAGTAAAACAAACTGACGGAAGAGGTGATTTCTTAAAATCAGCAACAAAAAAGGGACTACAAGTATTAAATACTAATAATAAATCTGGTTTTTTTTTAATGGTGGAGGGATCACAAATAGATTGGGGGGGGCATGACATGGAGTCTAATTATATTATTTCTGAAACTTTAGATTTTGATCATGCAATTAAAGAGGTTATCAACTTTGCTAAAAAAGATAAAAGTACATTAGTTCTAATTACAGCAGATCATGAGACTGGGGGATATGGTATAACTGGGGGAGATGTTAAAAAAAATACAATAAAAGCTGAGTTTTTAAATGATGATCATACAGCTACTATGGTACCAATATTTGCATTTGGTCCTGGGGCTGATAACTTTATTGGCACTTATCATAATAATGAATTATATAATAAAATCTTGGATGTCTTTCAAATAGTTAAATGACATTGTTGTTTTTAACATCATTTTGTTAACAAGAAAATAAACTTTTCTTTTTGGAATTTTATTTTTGTGTGTATACTTGCAACATCAAATGAATATATGGGGGTATATTTATTCTGAACTGTATAAGATGCTAATTTTCTATAGGTTAGTTAAATATCAGCAAAAGGGCTCGTTTCAAACGAGCTTTTTTGATTTTAAAAGGTTATTATTTTGGACTAATCATGTCAAGTGGATCAACTAACTTGTCAAATTCTGATTCAGTTAAAAACCCCAAATCTATTGCTGCTTTCTTTAGGGTCGTATTCTTAGCATATGCTTGTTTCGCAATTTTAGCAGCACTATCATATCCTATGTGAGCATTTAGTGCAGTAACTAACATTAATGAATTGTTTAAATTTGAATTTATTTTTTGTTCATTAATAGTAAGGCCGTTAATACATTTTTCAGAAAATGAATTGCATGCATCTGCTATAATTCTAGCTGAGAATAAAAAATTATAAGCAATTATAGGCTTAAATACATTCAACTGAAATTGACCCTGGGAGCCTGCAAATCCAATAGCTGTATCATTACCAAAAACTTGTGCGCAAACCATTGTCATCGCTTCACATTGAGTAGGGTTCACTTTTCCAGGCATAATAGAAGAACCTGGTTCATTAGCAGGTAGCTGGATTTCCCCAATTCCACAACGTGGGCCAGAAGCTAATAATCTAAGGTCATTAGCGATTTTATATAATGAAATAGCTATTTGTTTTAATGCTCCATGACTTTCTACAAAAGCATCATGTGTAGCAATAGCAGCAAATTTATTGTTAGCAACTTTAAATGAAAGACTTGTAAACTCATTAATTTTATTGACTACTAATTCATCATATCCCTTAGGGGTATTAACACCAGTACCAACAGCGGTCCCCCCAATTGGCAACTCGGACAAATGAGCGAGTGTGTTTTTTAATGACTTAATACCATTATCTAATTGAGATACATAAGTAGAGAATTCTTGTCCAATTGTTATGGGTGTAGCATCCATTAAATGTGTTCGACCTATTTTCACTATATCACTAAATAATTCTGCTTTTCTGAATAAGGCTAATTTTAATTTTTCTAAAGCAGGAATCGTCTGACTTATAATCATTTTATACGCTGAAATATGCATTGCTGTAGGGAAAGTATCATTTGAAGATTGTGACATATTTACATCATCATTAGGATGTATCGTAAAACCACAATTTAGTTTTACTAAATTTGAAATCACCTCATTAACATTCATGTTTGTTTGTGTTCCTGATCCTGTTTGCCAAATTACTAAAGGAAAATGATCATCATAATCTCCTGATTCTATCTGATTACACGCAACTTCTATAACCTCTTTTTTTTCTTCCGACAAACTAGACAATTCATAATTAGCATATGCAGCTGATTTTTTTAATACTGCATATGCCTTTATAATTTCAATGGGCATACTTGCAGGAAGTCCAATTTTAAAGTTATCAATTGATCGCTGCGTCTGTGCTCCCCATAGTTTGTCTTCAGGGACTAATACTTTTCCTAAACTATCAAATTCTTCTCTCATAGCTGAACTAATTAGATCATTATTTATTAAGCAAATCTAATACATTTATTGGAGGTCTTCCTAATATCGCCGCATTATCTTTAACCACAATTGGTCGCTGTATCAGTATGGGATGCCGACATAACAAATCAAAACACTCGTCTTCTGTTAATTTTTGATTTTTATAATTTTGCTTAAATATTTTTTCTTCTTTCCTAATTAAATCAAACACCGAAATATTTAACATTCTAATTAAATTTTTTAACTCCGATTTATGAATAGGATTTTTTAAATACTCAACAATTGTAACCTCACAATTATTTGATTGTATTATAGATAAAGTTTCACGACTTTTTCTGCATCTAGGATTGTGATATATTTTCATATAATAATACTATTTTTTTTCTTGACCACTCATCATTAAATACTCTTTAATAAATAAATTTAAATCCCCATCTAATACTTTCTGAACATTAGCAGTCTCAATGTTTGTGCGTAAATCTTTGATCATTTTATAAGGGTGAAGGACATAATTTCTTATTTGTGAGCCCCATTCTATTTTTTTCTTATTGCTTTCCATTTTCATCTTCTCTGCCTGTCTTTTCTCTAATTCAATTTGATATAATTGAGATTTTAATAATAATAATGCTTTTTTCTTATTATCTAATTGTGAGGCTGATTCCGAATTCTCAATAATAATACCCGAAGGAATATGTCTTAATCTAACCGCGGTTTCAATTTTATTAACAGCTTGTCCTCCTGGCCCACCAGATCTGAATGTCTCCCAATTTAAATCAGATGGATTAATATCAATTTCAATACTATCATCTACTAAAGGATAAACAAAAACCGATGCAAAAGAAGTATGTCGTTTAGCATTGGAGTCAAATGGTGATATGCGAACTAAGCGATGTACCCCTGTTTCACCTTTTAAGTATCCATATGCAAAATCCCCTTTAAATTCTAAAGTAACTGACTTAATCCCAGCCACATCCCCAACATGCAAATTCAGCTCATTAATGGTGTAGTCTTGTTTACCTCCCCACATCAAATACATTCTCATTAACATAGATGCCCAGTCTTGACTTTCAGTACCCCCAGCGCCAGGATTAATAGTTAATATAGCAGGCATGTTATCTTCGTCACTACTAAGCATATTTTTAAATTCTATATCTTCTAAAATTTGTTTAGCTTCATTAAAACTTTGGTCTAATTCTTCTTGCGAAACCTCATTCTCTAAAAAAAACTCATGCATGGTGAGTAAATCATCGATTGAGTTTTTTGCTTGATTATAGCCATCAATCCATGATTTTTCTTTTTTTATTTTTTTCATAATTAACTCGGCAGACTTTGCATCATCCCAAAAATCATTTTGCTGAGTTTTTAACTCTTGCTCATTAACTAAATTGATTTTCTCCTCTATTTTTAGATAGTGATGTAAAGCATCAAGTCTTTTTTGAAAATTCTTAATTTCATCAATTAAAATCATATTTTTAAAAATAAAAAGAATAAAGTTTCGAATGAAGATAATTAATTTAAATTAGTTATTTATAAATATCTATTCGCTAGCTCACTATTGCAATATGGAAATAAAGTATAAACGTATTCCTTTATTACTAATTTCAGTTATAACATGTTCTCTTGCGCAGGGGCTTACTATTATTGCAATACCGTGGTACTTTACAGATGATCTGAATTTAAGTTCACAATTTTCTTTATTTTATGGCCTTGTTACTTTGATAGGATTATTTTGGGGGCTGTATGCCGGTGTAATAATTGATTCCTGTAATAGAAAAAAAATTCTTCTATATATGAATTGGATTAGCATGTTCATATTTGGTGCTATCGGAAGCAGCAAGTACTTTCTAATTACATTAAATCCATTTTTAATTTTTTTTGGATTTGCTACGTGTAGCTTTTACTATACAATATTCTTTCCTAACCTATATGCATTAGCACAAGAATTAACGAAAAAAAAAGAATATGTCAAAATCAATTCCTTGATTGAAGTTTTTTTTCAAACAACTAGTATTATTGCAGCTACAATGTGTGGGCTCTTATTGTCTGGAAGTGAAACTTTATTTGAGTATTTTAACTGGACTTTTTTTGAATTTCAAAAATGGACAATTAATGAAATTTTTATATTGAACTCCATATTATACTTTATCACAGCGATTCTACTTACTTGGATTCCATATGATTATCAAAATTTGAAAAACGTATCTAATCCTACTGTCTTTTCCACTTTGAAGGAAATAAAAAAAGCTAGTGATTTCTTAATGAAGAAAAAAGCTATTTTAATTTATGGTATATGTTCTCAAATTATTTTTGCATTTCTTATTGTAGAATTATTTGCCCTACTTCCATTATTTGTTAAGAATTGTTTAAATGAAAATATAATTGTCTTTTCATTAGCAGATGTAACCTATGGCTTGGGGGCTGTAATCGCTGGAATCATAACTATAAAAATACTAAAGCATATTAACAAGGTTTCTTTTACTCTCTTCTTAATTTTAATAGCAGGATATGCATTTGTAATCATGATAAAATTTCCTGACATCATTATCTTCTTTCTAACAACATTAATAATTGGTGTCACAAATGCAAGTACTAGAATTACTCGAATGAGTTATTTTTTTGAAAACATACCTAACTATATAATTGGTAGAACAACAACCATTTTTAATTCTATTAACACAATAATACGAGGAATATTGATCTTTATTTTTTCAGCTGCTTGGTTTTCCGAAAAAAGTAATGTCATAATCGGCTACAAAATAGGTGTTTTTATTCTGATTATTTTTGCTATTCCATTAATTTGGCAGATACGAAATGAAAAATTAAATTGAAATCTCTTTACCAGAATTATTGAGAAATTTATATTCCAATAAAGAACACGAATTATCTTCCTCTAAAGACAAAATAGATCTGTTTCGAAATGACCATGTCATTTGAAATGATGGAAATCCATTTTTTAAATATGCTGCAACAAAAGGATGTGCCTTAATTGTAATTTGATTTAAGGCTTTTTTATTGTGGATGATCTGTAATTTTTCCTTAATCTGATCAATTAAAACAATCGGGGCCTCAATCTCTCCTGACCCATTGCATGATGGGCACTGCTCTCTTGTTTTAATAGTAATCTGAGGACGTACCCGTTGACGTGTGATCTCAATCAACCCAAATCGACTAGGTGGCAATATCTTATGTTTTGCCCTATCCTCCTTCATACATTCTCTTAATACTTCAGTTAATTTTTTTCTATTTTCAGCTATATGCATATCAATAAAATCAACAACAATAATACCCCCCATATCTCTAAGCCTTAATTGACGAGCAACCTCTGCTGCTGCCTGGAGATTAACTTCTAATGCGTTTGCTTCTTGTGTATCGTGCTTATTTGTTCTATTACCACTATTTACATCAATAACATGCATTGCTTCCGTATGTTCAATTACCAAGTATGCACCTTTCTTCATAGATACTGACTTTCCAAATGATGATTTAATTTGTTTACCAATATTATATTGTTCAAACAGTGATTTTTTAGAACTATGAAGACTCAGAATATCTTCTTTTTCTGGAACAAACTTCTGAAGATATAGCTGAACTTCTTCAAATATTTCTTTACTATCAACACTGATCTTAGTAAAGCTCTCGTTTAAAATATCTCTAAGCAAAGACAAAACTTTACTTCTTTCTACTGAAATTAATTTAGGTGGTTGAGCACCTTTAAGTTTTTTATGAACATCGATCCATCGTCGGATTAAGTTTCTTAAATCTGTGTCTAGGTCTACGACTTTTTTGTTTTTCGCAACTGTTCTAATGACAACACCAAATCCATCTGGAACAATACTTTTTATTAACCTACCTAATCTTTTTTTCTCTTTCTCATCTTTGATTTTTTGTGAAATAGAAATTCTATTAGAAAATGGTACTAAAACAAGAAATCGGCCTGCTAAAGAAATTTCTGAAACAACTCTTGGGCCTTTCGTAGATATGGGCTCTTTTGAAACTTGAACTAAAACTAAATCATCTTTTTTTAAGACGTTTTCAATCAGTCCATCCTTAGGTAAAACCTCTTTTGAATTTATTTTTAATTGATTCCAGCGTGTAGATTTTTTTTCGATTGTGTTGTTAACATAATCCCTACAGTCATTAAAATACACTCCCATGTCATGATAGTGTAAAAATGCATCTTTATCTTGACCCATATCTAAAAACGCTGCATTTAAAGAAGATGCAATACGCCTTACACGGGCTAAATATATATCAAAAACAGAACATACCCCCTTGTTCAAAGGCAATTGATGCAACTCCATCAATCTACCATCCTTCAGAACAACAATATTTATACTCTCTTTTGCAGATTGAATTACTAGTTCAGTATTCACTACATTCTTATATTTATAAGAAATAAAATCCGTAGAAATAAGATAAAACGATATAAAAAACTAATTATATAGTTTTCCAACTATTTCTTTTTATGTCTATTTTTTCTCAAACGCTTCTTGCGCTTATGAGTCGCCATCTTATGTCGTTTTCTTTTTTTACCGCTTGGCATATTCTAGATGTTTATTTCCTAAATTAATTACTATAATAATCAGAATTGATTATTGTCTTTCACTCTTTTAATAAATTTCTTTGCAGGCTTAAATGCTGGCACTACATGTGCTGGTACAGTAATAGTTGTAGTTATGTATCCGTCATTGTTTTTGACAATATTTCTAGCCTTTTTTTCAGCCTTTTTTTTAATAGAAAAAGTTCCGAATTCACGTAAATACACATTTTCACCTTTCTCTAAAGATTTCTTAACTGTATCCATAAAACCCTCTACAACTGTTTCAACAACCCTCCTCTCAACACCAGTTCTCAAACATAGCTGAGATACTAAATCTGCTTTAATCATTGCAAATAAATTTTTATTATTTGCGAC
>CEUA01090262.1_pt1 | contig 18102 bp, 11 predicted proteins | sample 361541 | NCBI WGS metagenome assembly CEUA01 (sample SAMEA2623079, study PRJEB7988) | marine metagenome | isolation source: saline water (ENVO:00002010), including
TCAAACTTATATGTATTTCCAGGAGCAAGTATAAGTGTTGGAGAAAACGATCCATCTATCTTATACCCAGAACTTGAACCAGATCCATTATATCTATGAGTCGCATCTTTTGTAGCTACTGTGACTGTAAAAGTAACCGCAGAACTTTCATGACGAATTCCTCCGGCTTCTCCAACAGTAATAATATCTCCATTGGCATCACGGACAAAAATTCGTTGATCTTTCGCATTAAGTGCAATCTCGCCAACAGCTATATCACTTGACGTAGGTTTAGAAAGAGCTGTTTCACTCTTTTTTACTTTAATTACTACTGGCATAGTGTTGTCCTATTAGCTATAAGTGCCGCCGTCTAAAGTTGTTGTCCACGAGATTGTATCAGATGATGATGTATATAAAAGTACTCCATCTGCTGATCCACCGCCATCTAAGGCTGAAAGTGTATTTGCTGAGTTTGCTACAAGTACTGAACCTTTTGCAACTGCTGAAAGTCCTGTTCCACCATCTGCAACTGCTAAGTCTGTAATTCCTGTTATTGATCCGCCTGTAATTGCTACACTGGAATCTTCGAGATGCGCAACAAGAGTTGCTACAGCATATCCGGTTCCGCCAGTGCTGACTGTAGTAGTAGGCTCTGATTGTAAATTTTTAAATAATTTCCATTTTTGATCACCTGCGTCACGGAAAAGACCTGTGTATTCATCTTGAGATCCAGAATCATCATATAATCCATAAAAACCAATATCAACGGCATCACTAGAATTATTACCGGTAGCAAGTGATAGCATTGAATCCGCAACATTTACAGTTGTGGAGGAAACAGTAGTAGTTGTACCTGAGACTGTTAAATTTCCAGAAATTGTTACGTTATTTGGTAGTCCAATAGTAATTTTATTATCTGCTACTGTAGTTTCAATTTCATTCGTAGTACCTTCAAAAGTAAGAGTATCAGTACCAATACTAACAGTATCATTTGAACCGCTATCAGCAGCTATTGTTAAAGTAGTTGATAAGGCTGCCCAACTAAGTACACCGGCACCATTAGTTTGTAAGTAATACCCATTAGTGGCGGTTGCCGGGAGAGTATATGCTAAGTCAGCTCCAACTGTTGCAGGTGCTTTTAGAGAAATATAATTCGTACCATTGGCAGTTGCTTCATAAAGTTTTAATTCACCCTGAGCTTTTAATTTAAGCTCATCAATATACGAATTAGAATCTGTAATTATAGCACTACTTGCAGTAAGATTTCCTGCTGTATGGTCAAGCATATCCATGAAATGCTTACCACCAATAATCTCTGGAGTATTTCCACCACCGCTTTCGTTTCCTATTGCAAGGCGCTTTCCATATGTTCCATTATCCCCATAGGCATAAAATAGCTCCCCTTGCGCAACACTAGTAGGTTTGCCAGTTCCCGTAGTTCTTTTAATTTGAATTGTTTGAGCCATTTATAAAACTCCGAATTATCCCTAATAGGATCCTGCGTCTATTGTATCAGAATCGCCTGCAGCTGCGCCCACTATTATGGGAACCCACTGAAATGTGCCTGAACTTGTTTCTCTATAGACTTTGAATTGTTCATCGTCGGTATCATACCATGTGTCTCCCTCTGAGACAGTTGACCCCGTAGGGGCGGATGCACCTCTAAAATCTTGATCTGCTAATTGTTTGAGAGCAGTCTCTAGATCCGTTGCTGTTAATGTATTATATGGAGTAGTAACTACATTACTTGCGGCCATTGTGCCAGGAACAGTAGTTGAAATAGCTAAATGAGATAAAGTTAACTGAGTCTTATCATCAGTAATCTCGACAGTAATATCATCCCCTGTAGCGGTTATTTCAGTAACATCTTCTGTTATTTCTATTGTTGTACTCATCTTGTTACTTCAGGGGTTAGAGTGACATCTCCTTGTAAAAGTCGTTTAACTATAGCATCGCCAGAAGTATAAATTTCTAAATCATATACGTATTGTCCTGCCGATATTCCTGAACTAGTTGCAGCAGCTAACGTCATTTTTAGTTTTCCTGCGGCAGCATCTGTTTTAGTCACTGTAAAGCTAGCAGAGGCTGAACTTGCAGTAACTGATGTACGCAGCTGTGCCCTACCTGAATAATTAGTCAGATTTAGAGCCGTTCCTGATTCCTTAACAACCAGGTCTAAAGCAAAGTCGGAACCTTGGTCAATTACTAAGTTATATGTTGCTGCGCTCATTTACATTTCTCCATGCTGAAATTATATCCCAAAGGACATATTTAGTCAAGTTTTATTTTTAACTAGGTACAGATGACCCCAGCCAGCCCAGAATTACACGATTATTCTGTGAATTATCACGAATTAAAATACGTTGAAAATGTGAATCTAGGGTAATATTTGCATAGGTTTCGCCTGCACTTGTATTTGCAGAAAAATGTGTGCCTCCTCCATTAAGATGAGATCCACTTATATTCCATCCTGTTGCAGTGGATGGTCCGATATACCCTGCACTAGCCTTAATTGTTCCATTAAACTCTGCATTACCACTACTATCTACTTTAAAGTTTTTTGTTGCTATTGCTCCAGTAGATAGATTAAAGTAAGCATATCCAGTTCCGCCTGAACCTGTTGCAAACGCAGTTCCAATAGGATTATTTGAGTTTTCTGTTAAAGTAGTTCCAACGGATCGAAGAATACCAGTAGTAATACTACTTCCATCTATTGTGGTTATATCGCTTCCACCATCTTGTAGTAAACCAGTGCCACTATCAAATGTTACTACCCCGCTAAAGTTTGTGTAGCGTACTATATTTGAATAAGTTACTTCTACTGTACTGGCGGTAGCTAGAGATTCACCAAAATATCTAACTGTATAATGTATATTTGAAGAAGTTGGATCTTGAGTTCTTGGTTCATTTGTCCACTTATCTACTGCAGAACTATCCGATAGTCCAAGAACTTCTGTTGCCCCAGACCCTCCATTAATATCCCCACTACTAAAGGTATAAGTGGCCTCGCCAGGAGCACTAGGAGGAGTTCCTGGAGTGGTTTGTTTTTCATAATAAAGGTAACCTTGAACAGTTCGTGTTCCAGAATCTCCGTCTGTGCCTTGCTCTCCTTGCTTAACTTTTGGTATAGATACAACAGTAGTAGTTTCCCAAGTTGTATCATCTTGTTGTTTTTCTCTGACTGCTACAGTAAAGACCTGAGCAGTCCCTGAACCGTAGGCTACTGCTGCGTTTGTATTATGAACAATTTTTGTATATTTATTACCAGAAGTAGGGTCTTTAAAAGAACTGTCTGCTTTTCCTGCCTCTGTAGAGTTATTAGGATTAGCATTAGTTGCAAAATCTCCTGTAACTTTAAAAATAGGACTGTCATACCCGATAGCATCCGCATATAACTGTATATTACTATAAGACGTGCTTAAGGTACCATCTGCTGCATAATTAAGCATATCTGGCTGAAGATAGGCTGTAGCTGCACGACCTGTAAAAGCTACATTAATTCTTAAATCATTTTGTACATTATAGGTATTACCACTTCTCTTAACAGTTGCTATAACAGAATCTTTTATATAGTCTGGTCTGAAAGCTTGTCTTGCTACCGTTTTATTAGTACTATTTGCTGTTACTGCAAAAGCGGCACTAGTATCATTCAGTTTTGACTCAGTATAAAGTATATCGTCCGAAATTATAGCTGCGACTTTTGCTCCATAAAAATCAGAACCAACTTTTAGACGAATAATATCACCAAGTTGAAATACAGAAGTAAATCCATCACCGCCAGTTCTTATTACTTTATTCGAATACCTTCCGGTAGCAACAGATACATTAGAATTTACATGAGTCCATCTATTATTTTCAACTCCACCACTATTATTCGGAGCAAAATCATTTATATCATATATAATATTTTCTACTACTGAATTTTTAAATTCTACCTGAGTACTTCCGATTAATCTTAAATAGTCATTAGTAGTGTCCGGAGTATGATCAAATAGTATATATGCCAAAAGAACTGCGGGAAAATCACTATTAGTATATGTCATAGCAACCATATCTTGAGTAAAAGTACTAGCAGTTGTCGGGGAGGGGTTAGTAAGAGGATCCTCCTCTATAGCTCCAAGACTTCTCAGTTTCCAAGCATCTTTCATTATTTTAAAAGTAGTACCATCAACAACATGTTTATCGGTATTAGACTCAGCACCTCTAGGTACTCCGAATACTCGGAAACCTGAATAACTTCCATAAGGATCTTGAACTTCAAATGTTGTATACGTAAACTTACTTCGTCTATCTGAAGTTACTGCCCTAACTCCTACCTTATATACTCCATCATTTAAACCAGTCATTGAGTACTGAAACGATAAAGGATTTCCTACAGATAATACTGGTGCGTCGGGATTAGTTTGTATTTCAAAACCTGTAACAGGCTCATATACTGTGCCATCATCGTTTAAGGGAGTTTCCCATTGAACAATAACTTCCTCTTTTAAAGTTCTTTCAGTAGAAGCCCGTAATACATATACAGCGGGAGGTGCCGGACAAGTATCTTTTTCAAGTATATAAATAGATTCAGGAGTATCTAATTCAAATTCTCTATCAACAGCGTCGAACTTAGAGTTATAAAATTCTACAGCTGTAATACCAATATTTCCTGTATCTTCTTCAGTAATTCCTAAAATTTGATATTCTTTATAAGAGTATGCTTGAGTTTTATCGTCTTTTTGCTCTTTTATAGCCCAGATAGAGTCACTCGTAACTAAATCTCCGCTAAATTTTCCAGTACATTTAATTACTGTCTTACCTGCCACCACAGATACATTACTACTAGTAAAAGGAAGTGTTTCGATTGCTGTAGTATTAACAAGTTGTAATAAAAGATCATTGCCGTTCTCGGCATCTCTAGCAATCGCAATCTGCTTTCTAACATTATCATCAGTTTCGGTAGTATCAATAGTGGTTGAAGCATAATCATAAGGAGAGCTAGAAGCGGGTAAAAATGCCGTTTGAATCTCATCTCCTCTATTATAAGTTGTACCACTAATAATGGCTGTATCTTGAGATAGTATTACTTTTCTGACATTAACCAAAGCTGCTATAGTATATGTCGATGAGGAAGAAAAAGTGTATGAAGATACTTCTGTACCTCCACCGTCAACTTGGACACCTCCTGACTCGACAGAAACATCTCTATCTAATGTTAATTGAGAGTTTGTATTAGTATCTACTACTGTGTGTGCAGAAACTCTACCACTAAATTGCATGCCATAAAGATCTGGTTGTTGTACATTAATTACATCTCCTGGAGTTAGAAAAGCAGCAGTAAGACTTGTTTCAAAAGAGATTACTTCTTTTTGTTTTGTTGATGTCCATAGCTTCCATTTACCATAACGTAGTGCTTGCCCTTCTGAAGTACACCCAAAAGCTTGAGCCTCAGTTTTTATAATTTTACCTGTTTCTAAAATATTTTCTCTATCTTCTACAATTATAGGCTCTAGTCTAAATTGAGAATCGGGATTATTCCATGTAACAATTATTTGATTAGCTCTTGTTTTACTACCTGTACTTTCTGATTTTATATCACCATTAATAATATTAGCAGGACCAAAATTATAAACTGGAGCGGATGGAGAATCTTGAACAGTTAGCATTTGACCATCTAACCAATACAACATTCCTCTAAAAACAGTGCTCATATCTTTCAAAACTTTATAGCAATCAGTAGCTTTTGTTAAGTATATATTTGCTCTAAATCGAGGTTCGGTTCCTCCCTTACCATCGGGAACAAGTTCATCACAATACTTTGCAATTTTGTAAAGAGCAAATTTATCAATATCTATTTCATCCAAGAAACCCCCGAGACCGTATCTATCATTAGAAAGAATATCATAAAAAACCCAAGCAGGATTATCAGAATATTTTAAAACTGATTGAAAAGTACCGTCCCAAAGACCTTGATATTGAGCTATACCATTTGTAAGGTCTTCTTCCCTAGTCTTATAGTTGCTAGGAAGTTTAATTTTCTTTCCTAAAACATCATATGTGCGAACAGGGTTTGCACTATAGTCTCTTGAACTAAAAGTTACCGCTGCCAAAGCAGTAAAAGGATAATTTAACTTTTCTTTTATAATTGCAACAACACTTGCAACTGCTGATGCATCTGCTGCAGTAGGATTATTATCATCCGCCTTCCCACTCCATTTTTTTAATTTAACTCTATTAGGATACGCACCTGGTCCTGGAGGACCGGTAACTGAAGTCTCATACTCACTATCACTGTTAGGATTGTCTGTGGCTGTAGGAGTGAGTCTAGTTACCTGAAGACATATATCTTCGTAAGGTTGGTATTTTTCTGTAAAAACTTTATAATCCCTACTAAAGGCAGCTTTGGTACCACTATAAGAGTGTACTATCATGTTATTCTCAACATGAACCATTCCTTTATCTAGCATCCACTCTCCATCTCGTTTAAACCATACATGCATTTGGTGAGCTACTGCGTGTCCATATTGATTACCATTTTGACCCATGTGAAATAACCCAGTAGGAAATCTGAGTTGCACACGAATTTCATCAATCTCTGAAACCTGACTTTCTGACATTCCTTGATTAGTAAACGTAATACTTTTTGTTTGAAGAGTTATACGAGGAGAATAAATATTTCCTTTTAAAGTATCATTTGCACCTGCGTCATGATCATCTTTAAAATTTTCAGTATATGCGGTGGGGGAGGCTCCAATATTATTAAACTCCTCTCTCCAATAAACAGTACTACCTGGGTCAAAATCTGTTGAAGCCCTCCAATGATTACCATCTACAACAAATAAACTTTTATCAGTATCGGCTAAATTTACATTAATACTTGAGGTACCTGTACCTGCTAATTGAAATAAAGGCTCTTGATTCTCTGTTCCTCTTCTGAATTGGACATTACTATCTTTTGTTGAGGCTTCTTCTCCTGACGAATCAGCAACTGCACTTAATCCAAATTGTTTATTGCTAAAAGAAGTTGCACCTGCATAATTATTATCTACTTTTATATATCTATTACCGCTTGCAGTCTCTATAACCGCACTTAAAGCTAGATCACCTTTTAGAGATAAAATTGTACCATTACTAACATCATCTTGATTAAAAAAAGAAAGCGCGTACATAGCGTAAGTTGCACGAGCTCTAAGTCTTGCTTGATTACCATCAGCGCTGGTAGTTATTGTACCATTATTTAAAATTGTACTTATATAAAAATCTGTAAAAAAAATACCCTTTGAATCGTATACTCTAAAATTAAAAGCACCATTAGCAATAGCTTGTCCATTTTTATATATTTGTTTAAAAGGAGTTCCACTAGTAGCTTCAATGTCTATGTAACCAGACTCACTCTGCATAGGGTTTGGAGAAACTATCGTAATAATTTTAGCACTTATATCAGCATAGTCAAAAACAAAAAGAAATCTTTTATGCTCGTCATCAGTCTCATCTATATGGTTTATCGCTGTAAGATCAGATAAAGTAGTAGTTACTCCCGCTCCCGTACTACCCGAAATAGTTAGTTTATCATTAAAAAAAGAAGATTCATTAGCAGCATCATAAATTGGATCGCCATCCAAAAATACAGAATTTTCTGCATTACTTAATCCTTGTACTGGGCCTTCACATAATAAATCTGTAACAGAAATAGTTTGTTCTTTTGCATTGAAAGCCCCTCTTGCCCATGCATTTGCAAGAGAAAATCTTCTACGATCTCTAGCGGTTATTGAACCTTGTGCCATCTATTTCTCCTTATGCAGCGTCGACCGTCGTTGGGTTATTATTTATTTCTTGTTCTGGAGTCATCCATCCTATATTACGTTGTTTTTGTTTTTGACCAGTTATTGCATCAAAAGAAATAGGCTGACCAGGTATTCTAAGATTTCCATAAAGAATGGGTACAGGGTCTCCTTCAATAACATTTTGCTCCGCTCCATTAAACATATAAGAAGATTCTTGATCTCCATCTGTCGCAGGGTCAGGAGCCATCATTTCCGCTATACCAGTCATTGCTAAGTTAATAGCTAATCCTGCTGCTAGTAGACCCATAGTTCCTGATGCAGCGAATCCTGCAGCAAGTGCGCCTCCCAAACTACTTGCAGAAACAGCAGAAGCAAAACTTCCTGTAGTTAGAGTACCACTTATTGCGGCTGTTCCCATTCCGGCTGTCTGAACTGTCACCATCCCCATAGCATAAGGAGCCATTACAACAACAGCTAAAATAGCCATTGCTGCAAGTATTTTTCCCATACCTTTTGATCCAGCAGGTACAGGAGTAATTGTTATGTCGCCTGATTTAATAGGTAGTAAGAGTTGCATATCTTCCTCAACTTTTATATCAGCAACATCAATAATAAACCCAATATCATTCTCATGGCAATCCATTAAATGTTTTTTAAACCCAGAAAAATTTACATCAGCACAACGTACTACGTCTTGTAGTGTTTTTGCTTCTACAGTAAAACTGCTTATAAACTTTTGTCCAAGCTCTCCTTCTAAGTATACTTTACGTAGCATATCTATACACTCCTGTTATAGATTTGTACCATACTGGGTACAAACTTTCTCTACATGATAATCGATTATAAGCATGGTGATAAAAAATATCATCTCCAATATACACACCACAATGATTATTAACCTTTGCCATTAGTTTAAAAATTAAAACATCATTAGGTTGTATATCTTCTAACTTAACTGGTACATGATTCCAATCTTTTATAATTTCTTCTGTAAAATAATCTAAATCTTTATCCCACCAATCATCTTCAAACATAGCTCTTGGAGGAATTATAATATTTTGTTCTGATAAATAATCTCTTAACGCTTCAAAACAGTCCATCTCTCCAAATTTATAGTCGCGTCCATATAAATCTGTTAAATCTTTTTTCGGAGATACTATATTTAGTTCCATATCAGGATAACTAAATATATAATAAGGTATTCCTAAAGCATTGCAATACTTTATGTCATTGTCGCTTGGCTCATTAGTAACATCTGGATGACTATGTACTATTGCTGTAATATCTGTGGTACGTAATATTTTTAAATATTCTTGTGAATCAATAATAAAATCATCCCCCTGCTCTGCAATATTTGTACAAGGAAACCACTTTTTTTGTCCTTTTACAACTGCTAATATTCCACAGCCTTCTCTTGGATATTCTTTTTCAAAATGTTCTTGAATTTCTTCTAAATACTGCACTACCTGAACTTCCTACTTCCGGGGAATCCTCCAAAGGGTAATAATGCGGCAGTGTTCCGTTCGGAGTTTGGAACAGTATCTTTGCCCATAGCTTCTTGAACGTCCGCTACAAACTGATACCGTTTTTTACAAGACATTAATAATTTACCACAAACATCCCCAGGCGTCCAAAATAAAGAATCTGAAGCAGGCCTCTCTCCACTACTTGCAGATAAAGCTGTAGAATTTCTCCAAATAGTAGACGTTTCCACAAAATCAATAGTACCTTGATTACTGTCGCTAGTCATAGGATACAAAACATAACTATTTCTTAAAGCATCCGTAGTATTGATAGTATACGCTCTATCTGTCCAGCCATCATAGTGATGAACTAATTGCCATACAGAACTATTTCTAGAGGGCATTGTTGTTACAGTACCTGTTGCTCCAGTATATAGCCAAAATATCTCATCACCACTATCCGTAGTATAAAGTATATCTCCCGTGACTAAACTCATGTTATTACTACCATTTAAGATGGAAGCTATTGGTATAATTGCTGCTCCTGGTCGATCAAAAGTTACTGTTGCATTATCGGCTACATATCCTGTTCCTGCTGATGTTATACTTACACCTGTTACTGCACCGCCACTGACTGTAGCTGTTGCGACTGCTCCTGTTCCTCTTGTTCCCCCAAAAGTAACTAATGGAGGAGTGGAAGAATATCCAGCACCTCCTGCTGTTATTGAAATAGCTGTAATTTTACCAGCGTCGGCACCAGTTCCTACAGTTACTGTACCCGTAGCTCTAGAGTAAGCACTACCTGTTCTCTTTTGCCATGCAGTACCACTTAAAGTGTGTGTTATTCCAAAAAATATAATAGGTTCATCATTTATAGTGTAATAAACTTTATTGCTAGTTGTGGCTGTTTGTTCGTAACTACCATTTAATTCCCAACTACATGCACCTTTTTTTCTACGAACAACTTTTGCAAAAGGAAGAGGTCCGGGTTCTGTTCCTGAACTAGCACTTCCTCCACTAGTAGTAATTATAGGCAAAGCTTTTCCAACTGTTAATTGACTCTTTTTTACATCATCATTTGCAGTTCCTATATTAGTTACTGTTCTAATATATTTACCATCAATTATGATTTCGTCCCCGATTGAAATCTCTTCAGTAAAGTCTGTAGTCCAGTTACTTGCACTACCAGTTCCACGTAGTGTAGTTGTTGTTCCAGAAGTTACATGCACTGTGCCACTTAAAGCTGTAGTTGTAAACTCTTTTTTACCTTTGTATATCCAGCTACAGTATTTACCTACTACTTCTCTTCTAGGTACTCGTAAACCTGATAAATCAAAGGGAGAAGCTAATTCCATAGTTACCATTATATTAGTTTTGGAACTAATTCTATCAATAATAAAAACGGACTTAGGTAGTTCAATAATATCTGTTGCAGAAGCTGCATCTGTAGCTCTTCCGGAACTAACTTTTAAATACTTTTCTAATGTTCTACGTCGTGTAACTTTTTTTCCGACTAAATTATCTAGTTTAAAATCTGGTAAGCCACTTCCTGTGGCTCCGGCAGCTTCTGCTCTTTGAGAATCAAAAGCATTTTGAAACGTAGAACTAGTTCTAAGTAAAGATTCTACATTTGCTATAGTTAGTGTTGGCCGGCTATGTGCGCCATCATTACTAATATCTATTCCGTCTATTCCTATAGGAAATCCATAATAAACATTTTTATTAAAAACTACTTCACCGTAGGCATCCGTTCTAATATCAGTTCCAGTTACTTCCATTCCTACTTCAGGAACCGCTGGCCATCCAGTAACAGCTGTTGTAGCCCCAGTTTTATTATCTATTGTAACAGACTGTGAATCAACAGTTGCTCCATTTACTAGAGCATTTATTGAGGCTGCTACTCCTGTAGACTTATTAAGTCCTGTAAGAACCAAAGAAGAATCATCTGATAAAGTCTGAGGAGTATTTAATGTTATAGTATTATAATCAGCACTTACTTTTAATATTCTTGGAACTGTAGATACTCCTGAATGAAAATAAAGAGTTGTTGTAGGACTATACTCTAATTCAAATAAGTCAACAATAGCTTCAGAAACTTCTAAACTTTGAATATCAGTTGAAATTAAATTATCTTGTGTCATGGTTGGTAAATACGTTCAAAGCTTGCCGACATTGAATAATGATCACTATTAGAATACTGAGTACTCCATTCGGAACAAACTACACGTATTGTTTTCTCTCCTGTGGTTGTTGTATTATCAGTATCAGGAATAGTAAAATTAAAACTAGTTACTCCTGCTTTATCGTCAAAAAATTTATTAAGATCATCAATAGTTGCTTTGGTTCTGTTTACAAAATTAAGTGTAAAAGTTTCATCAATAGAATTAAGACCTGATTTAGCACGTTGTTCGTAGCCATCTCCAAATTTTGCACTCCGTACTCTTGGAGAAGAACTACGAGCTAAAGTTTTGTCAGGAATTATTGTTGCGGTAGTAATACTTGTACCTGAAATTTGAAACCCAATAGCCATTATGCTGCTCCATAAGGATTAAGAATACCACCAGAACGTTTCTGATATTGTAATTCTTCTTGTACTGCTTTCGCAACTACTTTTCCTAAATCTTGTCCCATTCCTTGACCTTGTGACTCACTACTTGCATTTCCATTATTATCAACATTTACATTGACTGTAACATTATTTGTACCGCCACCTAAGCCGGTTCCTTGTACTGGAATAGCACCTCCACTAGGCAAGGGAACAACTGCTTCATTTCCGTGTAAAGTAGCTTGATACCCAGAACTAGGACCTCTGGCTACGCCTCCTACGGTATAACTTCGTCCCTTAAGTTTAGGAGTAATACCTCCATCTGCAAAACCTAAAGCTCCGAGAGCTTTTAGCATTAGACGTTTTGCAATAATTTTTGCAAGTTCTGCTAGCATAGCTTTTGCCATACTTGCGAAGGCTTCTTTCGCGCTCATTGCACCCGTAATCATACCCGCAAATGCATCTTCCATACTTTGTTGTATAGTACCATATAATTGTTGCGTTTGCTCTAGTTGTAGATTTAAGTCAAAAGTTGCGCCTGCAGCGTCTATTGCCTTCTTTTTTTGTTCGTCGGTTGCATTCTCATCTAATCTACCTAACGCTCTCTTTTGAGCTTCCTTTCTTGGGTCGAGTGATAGCTCTCCTAATGCTTTGGCTGCATCTGCTTGCTCGTTTTCCATAGCGTTAACTTGGATTTGATTAAACTCTTTTGCGATATGTAATTGATCCTCTAGAACCTGTAATTTCTCTTTCTCCATTACTAATGCACGGTGAGCTGTTTCTATCTGAAGAGCAGTCCCCGTAGCCAGCGCTTTTCCGTAGTTTACCTCTGCTATATTTTCCGCTTCTTTCTGCTGTGCTATTTTTCCATTTGCTCCTTCTAGTGCTTGTATTGTCCTTAGTCTTTTTTCTAATCCTAACTGTACTTTATTCCTTCCTCCACCACCATCCAGGCCAGCGTCCTCTCTTCTTCTTCGAGAGTTTTCCGCTATTTCTGCCTTCACCATAGCTGTTTGTTTAGCAGTAATAGCTGCCTGAGCCCGTGCAAACTGCAGTCTTATTCTGTCAATGGTTTCTTTTTCTCGAGCTAATCTGACTTGTTCTTTGTCTAGGTCTACTTTATGCTGTGCGAATCTAACGGCATTTTTAGCATTATCAAGTTGTTCCTTATCTACTGCTAGTCCTGTTTTGTCATGTATTGCTTGTTTTGTGGCTTCTAGACCTTTGGCTCGTATTAGGTCTTCGGTTAATTTCATAGATTTGGCTTGTCTTCCTAACGCAGCCGCCTCAAGATTTGATAATTTGTCTTCAAAGGTTATTCCAAGTTTTTTGTTTTGCAACGCTCTCTTTTCTTTTATAAGCCGCTCTTCTATCTTAGGCAATAGCTCTTCAGAAAGATCATTCAAACCTTGCTGAGTTATTCTAAGTCTAGTTGCTTCTATTCTAGCGTTCTCTATCGTTTGCTTTCCCTCGTTGATCTTCGCTGTCCAATCGTCTGAAGTAGTTTTGGCATCTGCTAATTCTTCATTTATCTTTTTCCACTCTTTTGCTAGTTCACCAGTGGGGTCTTGTTGGTTTAATATCTCGGGGGTCACAGTCTTCATACCACTACGAAAAGACCCTTTACCATACTCTTTACGAAAGTCCCACGATTTTGCCTGGGCATCTAACATCTTTTGGAAGTCTCTGTTTGATAATTTTATATTTTTCTTCTGCGTTTCCTCCAGACCTAAAACTGCATCTTTTTGAAGGTCTATGGCTTTTGCTCCAGCCCGACGTGCTGCAACAGTTGGATCTAGTTCGAGTCCATCTCCCATTAAGTTTTTTAGTTCATCATTGAATTCTTTAACTGCATCTTTGGCCTTACTCACGCCTATTCCATAATTAATCCACTTCTGTTCTAAGGCTGCAAACTGTTTAGTCTCTTCTTTAGACAAGCGACCATTTTCTTCAAATAAAGTTACAAATTTATCCAGTTCGGGATTTAATTTTGCAAGAGTCTTTAACATTACTAAAAAACTATCCTCTAACTCTTTAAAAGGCTCTTCCCCTTTTGAAGCCATACCTTCGAATTTTTCCTGTAAGAGGTCAAGGGCTTTACTAAGTACTGGTATGTCTTTCAGATTATTGTCAATAAACCTATTTAAAGTAGAGTCTTCCGCGCCACCTAGCCACCTATCTAAATCTATCATAGATTGGGCAAACTCTTTAGTCAATTCTTCACCCTTAGTTAACTGGGGAGCAGGCCCGCTTTGAAGAGCTTGAAGTTCCGCCAGTTTAGCAATTATATTAGTACTTGTGAAAGCTTGACCTAGTTGTTGCACTTCCATTGCTAGAGTTAGAAAGGGCTGGATCTCTGTCATTTTCTGAAGCTCTTCATTTAGTGTTTTATTGGAGTTTTCAAGATTTTTTATTTTTTCTCTTAATTTCTCCGCCTCTTCTCCAATAGGATAAAGTTTATTTACCCAACCAAGTAGTATCTCACCAACTATAGCTCCTAAACTCACCCACATTCCTATTGAAAATAATTTTGCTAGGTGCGTTCCTATATTACCTACAAATGAAACCATAGCGGTTCCAACCGACATTATTGCTAGTTTGGCCTCTTGTGCCCAGAATTTTACATGCAGACCTAACTTTTTCCAAGAATTACCGTGTTCTATTTCATGTTTTTTTAGAAGAGCTTTTCTTTGTGCATAATTAGTTTCTAATATTGCTAATTGTTCTGCCGTAGCACCTGCTAAGTAACCTGTTAATACCATATTGTGCTCTTTCATTTGTGCCTTAGCATTATCAAGAATTTTTCTAGCATTATTTTGAGCCGCTTTAGTATCAGAAGTGCCTAATAAAAATGCAGCACCTGATCCTTTTGCTGCGGATGTCGTATCTTTTCCTAATGAACCGAGAACACCCGCAGAACTTCGTCCTATATCGGCAGAGTCCCTTCCCATCATTGCAATAGCATCTTTTGTTTTATTTATTTGACCTCTATAATCCTTTAAACTAGTTCTTTGCTTCTCTAGACTTTCACCTACTTTCTTTCCCCAGTTTTCGAAGGAAGGAATAAGGCTCTTAATAATAGGAAGTGCCATTAAACTTAAAGCTGCAGTTAAAGCTCTGGTATTTCCAGCAAGAAAATCAAAAACAGGACGTATTCCTTTCATAGCCCCGGTTTTTATAGAATTCATTAAATTATCAAAACTAACAAGAAACTTATTCAAAGAAGCGGCGGAAGGATCCATTATCTCGGCAATGGCTCCAAATTTATCTTCCGCCTGACCTAAAGTTTCATTTGCAACCGCTTGGCTTTTCTGAAAAGTGGTTAGATTGGCTGCATCAAGTCCTAAACTATCGGCATACTTTTTTGTAGCATCGTCTAGTCTAAGAATAATACCTAATTCGTCTAATAGTTCTGGTTCTGCTTTAGTAATACCACGAACTAAACGATTAAAAGAATCTGTTAAATCTCGCCCTAAAGCATGGGACACATTTTTAGCTGCCGCTCCCAATCGGTTTAATTGATCGGGGCTTAACCCCGCTGCTGTACCAATAGCGGCTGCTTTTGCAGCATCAGCATAAGCTATCTGCCCTCCGGTTGCTTCTTTAATACTTGCTGTAATTGTTTTATAGGCGACACCCGACACAGCTCCTAAGGCTTCTTGCCCGGCTATAAGGTTGACAACATCGCTTGCGCTTTTTAGGAATTGAAATGCAGCAGATACAGCAAATACTTGAGCAGCTAACGTTGCATAAACACCAACTAAGCCTCCCACTCCTTGCTGCATTTTTGAAAAGCTTTTTACACCACGATTAGTCATGTCTGCGGCACCGCCCATATTTCTACGAGCGTTATGAGAAGACGTACCTAAATCCTCCATGCCCTTGGCGGCTTTTTTAGATTCTACTCCTACTTTCTTTAGAGTACCATCATCATCCGCATGTACATCTATTTCAATTTTATTCTTTTTTGCCATTATCCTTTAACATTATGGGTGTATGTTTTTCCACCGCCTGTTTTAGATTTGCGTTCTTCTTGCTTACGTTTTCGTTCCGCTTCATCAGCTGCATTTTTTACTACAATTCTTTCGATTAATTTCATGAAATAAACAGTTACTTTTCGATCTTCTATTCCATGTAAGTCTAGAAAAAACTCGCACGAAGACCATTCTTTTCCTAAATATGTTCCCGACATTCCATCAAAACTATCTTTTAATTGCCCAAAAATAAAAAATGCCACTTGAACCTCCTCAGGGTAGAAGGTTTCCTGTGGCATTCTTCTGGGGTCAGGTTCTTCACCTGTTTGTTCACATATTTTTAAATATGTTTCAAGATCAATTTTACTTGAAGAATTTTGTGTGTCTGCAACAAGCAGCCTCTCTATTTCAGCTACTTGTTCTTCGTAAAATTTTCAAGGTCACCTACAGTTTCTGTTACCCATGTATCGAAGTCATTCGCATTTTTCATGAGCATTTCCGCATTATCCGAAGTGTAAGGCAAACAATCATCAGGGTCAAAAGCCGAAACATCTACCAAAAGAAGCTCTTCTAGGTAACGATACTTTAGGCCACTCCATCCCTTAATAATGGCTTTGCAATATTCTACTAAGAATTTATCATCGTCCAGATCTTCTTCGGGTTGGCGAGTTTTCTTATTCCACTTTGTACTTAAACAACGCTTCCGAAGTTTAACTAATTCTTCTCTTGCTAGATAACAAAGGCTTACAGTCATTCCTTCGTAACCCGGATAATCAAGAGTTAGAGTTTTACTAGGAGTCATTAGACTCGCAAGTGATACAGGTTCTTTTTTAGTATTAGTTTGGTCTGGCATTACATCAATCCTTATTAAAATTTATAGAGATAGTATAATTCAAAAGACAAGAAATGTCAAGAATTATTTTTGGAGGGTGGAATAAAAAAAGGGACCGAAGTCCCTTTGTAAGCATTTAGTATGAAGAAGGCGGGAAATAAGTAATTGTTTCAATTTCATCCGCATCACCCAAACTAGTTGGCAGAGCCTGCATATTAGTTTCTAGTGATATGATATCTTCAATTGAGTGAGTAGGTACTTCAATGTGTGCTGCAGGTAGTATAAGCTGAAACCCAGCATCAGTACCGGTAGAAACACAAGCTGCGCTTCCTCCGATATCCATTGTTACCTTAAACTTATTCACAACTTTTGCTAATGCATTGGTGCCTACCATATCGGTAAAGAATTGTCGTGAAGTTCCGTTCATTCCCACTTCACCAGCAGCATCGTCAAGAGTCAGATAACAAGTGGCTGCAGCAGTTGCAGTTCTTGTACCTGTTACGTGCTCTAGTGGCTTGTTAATTACTCCTAATTCCTCAGGAACTAGATAAGTAACGTTGTTGGCGATTGTAAAACTTCCGCCTGTCAGCGTTAAGCTGTATTTACCATTAGCAACCGTTCCTGTATTTGCATCATAAGAACCTGTGCCAATAGCTACAAGACCTGTTGCGTTACCTAGATTTTCTGCTTGAGCTTTTGTACCGAATAATGCGAACTCTGTAGTAGCATTTGTACCACCATTATAAGTACTTGTTTCATCGCCTACTCTAACAAAGTGATGAGTACCATTTAGGTCGGTGTTGCCTGTACAGCCAGTAATATATACCTGATCCCCAGTTGTTAGATTATGAGGAGTACTTGTAGTAAGAACCTCATTGGTTGTATCAATCGCACTAATAGTAGCGAAAGCACCTGGGAAAGTACCAGTAACTTTATCTGCAGCAGTTGCTGCTTCAATACCCACCGATGTTAAGCGGTTACGAATAAAGTTTTTAGTACTAGATATTGCTTCATCAATTGCTTGGGTCGCAGTATGAGTACCGCTAGTATTTACCGCAGTTATCCAATGCACAGATCTACTATTCAAAGTATTAATCCATAGGTCTCCTATTACGGGATCTCCACCGGAATCAACTCTATCGGTAGCTCCTGCTAAAGCTGAAGGTGACGAAGTATTTCCGTCTGCAATACAAACATTATCTGAAACATCATTAATTTCTTTTGCAAATCCTGACCAGTTTAGTGTTGCAATACCGTCAACATCAAAATCAATACTAACCTCATTAACAACAGCTTCTGGAAGCCTATATACTAGTGGATTAGTGGCATCTGTATCAATCATAAACCAGAACACTAAACTATTTAAAGCAGAGCGATTAGATTCTGTACTTACTATTGCCATAGTATCAGTTCCAGGAGTTAGTACTGCTCCGGAAACGGCATCCGCTGCCCTAGTAAATCCACCGGTTAGTGAATAAGCGTCTGCTCCGAACATGTGTGCCCAAAGTACTTCTTCAACACCATGACCTTCAGATGCAGAGTC
>CEUA01094059.1_pt1 | contig 18028 bp, 14 predicted proteins | sample 361541 | NCBI WGS metagenome assembly CEUA01 (sample SAMEA2623079, study PRJEB7988) | marine metagenome | isolation source: saline water (ENVO:00002010), including
TTACGACACCAAAACATTAAGTTACAAGCGAATTGAACTTAGTAAAGCTAATAAAATAAAAAACTTACTTTATTTTCTAATTGGAAGTTCTTTTACAGGGCTAATAATGGTGATGATTTTCTTCCAATTTTTTGATAGTCCAAAAGAAAAAATTCTAAATCGAGAAATTGCACAACTTAAAACACAGTATGAAATAGTTAAAGGGAAATTAAGTCAAGCAGAACTAGTTCTTGATGACATACAACAAAGAGACGACAATATCTATAGAGTAATTTTTGAAGCAGACCCTATTCCTAAATCAATCCGCAAGGCAGGTTATGGCGGGATCAACAGATATGAAGATTTAACAGGATATAACAGTTCGGAAATTATGATATCTACTAACAAAAAGATTGATCAAATTACCAAACAACTTTATATACAATCAAAATCATTTGATGATATAATCAAACTAGCAAAAAACAAAGCCGATATGCTAGCTGCAATCCCTGCGATACAACCTGTGTCTAATAAAGATCTCAGTCGTATGGCAAGCGGATATGGCCCAAGAATACATCCAATTTATAAAACAAAGAAATTCCATGCTGGAATGGACTTTTCTGCCAAAACAGGCACACCAATTTACGCTACAGGGGATGGGAAAATAGCAAAAGTAAGGAAAAGCAGAAGAGGATATGGCAACCATGTAATAATTGATCATGGCTTCGGATATAAAACATTATATGCTCATATGTCAAAATACATCGTCAAAAAAGGACAAAAGATAAAAAGAGGAGATGTTATTGGTTTTGTTGGTAATACAGGAACTTCAGTCGCTCCTCATTTACATTACGAAGTTCATAAAAATGGCAAAAAAATTAACCCTGTTAATTTCTATTATAATGATCTTAATCCAGAGCAATATGAACGGATGCTAGAAATCTCTTCTCAAAGTAATCAATCATTCGACTAATGTTAAATAACACATCACATAAAACAAGACTTTTTTATAAAATTGGTGAGGTGGCTAGAATGTTTAATGTAAATATCTCAGCTATTCGTTTCTGGGAAAAAGAATTTGATATCCTAAAACCAAAAAAAAATAAAAAAGGAAATAGATTGTTCACCAATAAAGATGTGAAAAACATTCAAATTATTCATCACTTACTTAAAGAAAGAGGTTTTACCGTAGAGGGGGCAAAAAAGAAATTAAGAGAAAATAAAAGTGACACAATCAATAATGTGGAAATTATAGCTCATTTACAAGATGTAAGAAAATTTTTAGTTAGCTTAAAAGAAGCTCTCTAAAGATATTCTTGAGTTAACAAATACTTTTGCACATAACCCTTTACTCCATCCTCAAGATTAGTAAACGGCTTATTATAACCCAAATTCTGTAATTTAGACATATTTGCTTCTGTGAAATACTGATATCTATCACGGATATCAGTTGGAGTATCAATATATGAAATATTAACTTTACAATCTATTGCACTAAATGTTGACCGTACTAAATCATTAAAAGTACGCGCTTTGCCACTGCCAACATTATAGATTCCACTTTGAAACCTCCTGTTCATCATAAAAACAAGAATCTCAGTTACATCTTCTACATAGATAAAATCACGTAATTGTTCTCCATTTTTATATCTAGCATTATGAGACTTGAAAAGCTTCATCTCTCCTGTCTTTCTAATTTGATTGAAAGCATGAAAAACAACAGAAGCCATCCTGCCCTTATGATATTCATTAGGGCCATATACATTAAAAAATTTTACTCCAGCCCAAAAAGGAGGATAACAATTTTGTTTTAAGACCCATTTATCAAAATTATTTTTAAATACAGCGTACGGATTAAGTGGTTTTAAGCTCTCAACAATGTCATGATTATCATCAAATCCTGAATCGCCAATACCATAAGTTGCTGCTGAGGAAGCATAAATAAAAGGGATAGAATTTTCCGCACATATTTCCCATAAAATCTTTGAATAATTAAGATTTAACTGATAAAAAATTTTAACATCAAACTCAGCGGTATCTGTTCTGGCCCCTATATGATACACTTCTGTAATCATGTTAGCATTATGTGGAAACCATTGAAGGAATTTAATCCGATCTATTTTCTTTTCAAAGGATTTTCCTTCCAAATTTTTATTCTTTTCAACATTTGAAAAATCATCTACTAAAATCAAGTTAGTAATATCAATATTATTCAACCGAGTGACTAAACATGAACCAATAAAGCCTGCTGCTCCTGTAATAATTATCATATCTACAAAAATACATTAAAAAACTATACATTTGTAAAAATGGAAAAAGCACAATTAAAAGCATTTAAAGCAAAAATAAAAAGTGAGATTACATTAACACAAAAAAAGATTAACGAGTACTCCCAACTTTGCAAACCAATTCCTCCAGAAAATTCAATTGGCAGAGTTAGTAGAATGGATGCAATTAATAATAAAAGCGTCGTAGAAGCAGCATTAAGATTAGCTAAAGATAAAATGAATCAATTAACAATGATACAAAACCAACAAAATAACGCTGATTTTGGGATTTGCAATAAATGTAAGCAACCAATCCCATTTGGCAGATTAATGATCCAACCACACAGTAGGTTTTGTGTAACCTGTGCACAATAAAAAAGCATGAAACATCTACTGATTATAATAAGGTATATCAGGTATTTTATTACCGCAAAAAATAAACATAGTGCGCATGGCCCTTTTCTATATGAATTTATTACTAAGGTGTTAAACAATCCTTCAAGCGATACGTATTGTGAAAGAATCGACCAACTAAGAGCAAAATTATACAAGTCCCATAAAAGTATAAATATTACTGATTTTGGCGCTGGAAGCCAGATCAATAATTCAAAAACAAGAAAGATAAGAGATATTGCAAGAAACTCAGCAAAAAATTCAAAATATGGGGAGCTCCTATACCGAATAACAAAATTCTATAATGTTAACAACGTACTAGAACTAGGCACGTCTCTGGGGATTAGCACACTATATCTAGCAAATACCAAATCGAAAGTTTATACACTTGAAGGGTGCAAAGAAACAGCCAATATTGCAAAAGAGAATTTTGAGGAAATGGAACGAAAAAACATCAATCTTACATTAGGTGATTTTCAAAACACATTAGAAGACACACTAAAAAAAACAGATCCTCTTGATTTAGTTTTTATTGATGGAAATCATCAAGAAGAAGCAACAATCCAATATTTTGAAAAATGTCTAAAATATGCCAATAACAACACAATTTTTATTTTCGATGACATACACTGGTCCAGGGGAATGGAGAATGCATGGAGATATATAAAATCTAATTATACAACTACTTTAACTATTGATCTATTTTTTATTGGTATTGTATTTATAAAAACCGAGCTAAGTAAAGAAAACTACACAATCCGATTTTAATTATGAAAATTTATACAAAAAAAGGAGACAAGGGAAATACACAATTATTAGGGGGAAGCATTGTGAAAAAAAACCATGTCAAACTAGAATGCTATGGCACTATTGATGAATTAAATGCATTAATTGGCAATATTTATGATCAAGAAATTAATCCAACATACAAAAAAAATCTACTAACTATCCAAAATCAACTCTTTAACTTAGGATCAAGAATTGCATTTGACGGGAAAAAAGAAAGCATGAGCGTACCAAATGTAACACAAGAAAATATAACTAATCTTGAACAACAGATTGATAAATTTGACAACGTATTACCTCCTCTAACAAATTTTATACTACCATGCGGACTAAATACAGCATCTAAATGTCATATCGCGCGTACAGTATGTAGAAGAGCAGAAAGAAATCTTGTTGCATTAGGAGAGAAAGAAAATATTGATCCTGTACATCTAAAATATTTAAACAGATTGTCAGACTATTTATTTGTTTTAGCTAGAGTACTCTTAATGGAAAACAACATTCCTACTATTGAGTGGGAAAAAGATTAGCAAATTCAATGTAAAGTCAATAAAAAATATATTTTTGCAAAATACTTAAAAAGATATATTATAATGTATTGGACTTTAGAATTAGCATCAAAACTAGAAGACGCTCCATGGCCCGCGACAAAAGATGAACTAATTGATTATGCAATCCGTTCAGGAGCCCCTATGGAAGTAGTAGAAAACCTTAAAGAATTAGTCGAAGAAGAACCGGGAATCCAATGGGAAACTATTGAGGATATTTGGCCAGACTACCCTACAAAAGATGATTTCTTCTTTAATGAGGAAGAATATTAACTGCGAGAGGTCAGCTTCGCCCTTTTTTAGTTTTTTTATAGTCCACAAAAAAGCACTTTTAGTGTTGTAAATTAAAATAAAGATATGGCATTTTTTTTAAATCTCGTAGGCAAGTTATTTGGGAGTAAATACGATAAAGATATTAAGGAGATAACTCCCATTGTCGATAAAATAAACCAAGAATTTGAGATTCTTTCAAACCTAACAAATAACCAATTAAGAGATAGAACAACAGATCTAAAAAAGCAAATTAATGATTTTGTTGCAGCGGAGAAAAATCAAATTCAAGAATTAAAAAAAAAGGGGGATTCAAAAGAACTGCCAATAGAAGAAAAAGAGAATGTTTTTAAAGAAATTGATGATTTAGAAAAAATCATTCTTGAAAAAATTGAAGAGAAACTTAATAGCATCCTTCCAGCTGCATTTGCGGTAGTAAAAGAAACTGCAAGAAGATTTTCGCAAAATGAATCTATAGAAGTAACTGCAACAGAAAATGATAAAGAACTAGCTGCAAACAATGATTTCGTAAGTATCGATGATAAAAAAGCAATCTATCTAACAACTTGGGATGCTGCAGGAACTGAAATCAAATGGGATATGGTTCATTATAATGTGCAACTTATTGGAGGAATCATATTACATCAAGGAAAAATTGCTGAAATGCAAACTGGGGAAGGGAAAACTCTATCTGCAACACTGCCTATTTATTTAAACGCATTAACTGGTTTAGGAGTTCATTTAGTTACTGTTAATAATTACCTTGCTAAAAGAGATGCCCAGTGGATGGGGCCTATATTTCAGTTTCATGGGATGAGTATCGATTGTATTGATAATCATCAGCCAAATTCTGAAGCACGAAGAAAAGCGTACTTAGCGGATATTACTTACGGCACAAACAACGAGTTTGGATTTGATTACCTAAGAGATAATATGGCTAAAAGGCCGGAAGATCTGGTACAAAGAAAATTGCACTATACAATAGTTGACGAAGTAGACTCTGTTCTTATTGATGATGCAAGAACACCACTAATTATATCCGGTCCTACACCGCAAGGAGACAAACAAGAATATACAGATTACAAACCTAAAATAGAACAATTAGTAAATGCCCAAAGAAAATTTGTTACCACTGTTATCTCTGATGCAAAAAAGCTTTTAAAAGAAGGGGAAACAGAAAAAGGAGGGCTAAATCTTCTCAGGGCATTTAGAGGTTTGCCAAGAAATAAAGCTCTTATAAAATTCTTATCAGAAGAGGGGATAAGAACTCAATTACAAAAAACAGAAAATCATTATATGCAAGATCAAAATAAAGAAATGCATAAAGTAGATGCAGAGCTTTATTTTGTAATTGATGAAAAATCTAACTCCATTGAACTAACTGAGAAAGGGTTAGAACTAATGACAAGCTCAACTGAAAATAAAGAGTTCTTTATATTACCTGATGTTGGAGGAAACATAGCTGAAATTGACAACTCTACAAAAACAGAATCAGAAAAGTCAAAAGCAAAAAACGAAGTTCTAAGAGACTTTGCTGTGAAAAGTGAGCGAGTACATACTATTAACCAATTACTTAAAGCATACACCCTATTTGAGAAAGATGTAGAATATGTAGTGATGGAAAACAAAGTCAAAATTGTAGATGAACAAACGGGCCGTATTATGGATGGTAGAAGATATTCCGATGGACTGCATCAAGCAATTGAAGCCAAAGAAAATGTGAAAATTGAAGCTGCAACACAAACTTATGCAACAGTTACTTTGCAAAATTATTTTCGAATGTATAATAAAATAGCGGGTATGACTGGAACTGCAGAAACAGAAGCTAGTGAGTTTTGGGAAATATATAAGCTAGATGTTGTTGCTATACCTACCAACAAGGAGATTATTCGAAATGATAAAGAAGATCTGGTATACAAAACAAATAGAGAAAAATATAATGCTGTAATTGAGGATATTATAAATCTTTCTGAAAAAGGGAGACCAATATTAGTAGGGACAACATCTGTAGAAATATCAGAATTATTAAGCACTATTCTTCGAAGAAGAGGAATTAAGCATAATGTTCTTAATGCAAAAATGCACCAAAAAGAAGCAGACATTGTATCAGAAGCCGGCAAAGGAGGAGCGGTTACTATTGCAACAAATATGGCTGGTAGAGGGACAGATATTAAATTATCTTACGAAGTAAAAGAAGCCGGAGGACTCGCTATAATTGGTACTGAACGTCATGATTCTAGAAGAGTAGATAGACAATTAAGAGGTAGGGCCGGAAGACAGGGAGATCCTGGTTCTTCTCAATTTTATGTTTCCCTTGAAGACAAATTAATGAGATTATTTGGATCTGAAAGAATTGCAAAACTAATGGATAGAATGGGTCTGGAAGAAGGTGAGGTGATCCAACATTCTATGGTTAGTAAATCCATTGAGAGAGCTCAAAAGAAAGTTGAGGAAAACAATTTTGGAACCAGAAAAAGATTATTGGAATATGATGATGTTATGAACCAACAAAGAGAGGTGATTTACAAGAAAAGAAGGCATGCGTTGCATGGAGAGAGAATATCGCTTGATGTATTAAATATGATTTATGATACTTGTGAAAGTATAGTTGATGAAGTACACCAAACAAAAGATTACTCTGCTTTTAAGCTAGATTTAATGCGACTCTTAGCGGTTGAAAATACAATGTCAGAAAGCGAATTTAAAAATTCTACTCCGAATGTAATAACAGATATAGTGTTTAAAAATTGTTATACTTCATATAAAAATAAATCAGAAACGATTGCTAAGCAAACTTTTCCTGTGATTAAAGATGTATATGAAAACCAATCAGGAACTTATGAAAATATAGTGATCCCATTTACCGATGGGTTGAAAACACTTCAAGTGGTAACTAACCTTAAAAAAGCACATGACACAAAAGGGGAAAATATATCAGAAGACATTGAAAAAAGCGTTACTCTTGCAATAATAGATGATGTATGGAAAGAACATCTACGGGAAATGGATGATCTAAAACAATCAGTGCAAAATGCTGTTTATGAGCAAAAAGACCCTCTTCTCATATATAAATTTGAATCCTTTAATTTGTTCAAATCTCTTATTGAAAAAGTAAATAAAGATATTATCTCTTTCTTACTAAAATCAACACTTCCTTCTCAAGCTAATGCTAGAGAAGAAGCAAATGAAAACAATCAGAATACAAGACTTCAAATGAGCAGGCCGGAAGCAGCAACTAATTCTCCTCATGACCCAAATAACCTACAACAAAAAGCCCCTCAAAAGACACAGCCAATAAGAGTAAAAGAGAAAATCAACAGAAACGCTCCTTGTCCTTGTGGAAGCGGAAAGAAATACAAAAAATGTCATGGCAAATAAGCAAGTAAATTGTATGAAAGTTGGCATATATTCAATAAGTATATACTTATTTCAAATACCTAAAATCATGATTACTTTTTATTTTCTGTAAAGAATAATAAATTAATTGAATTACATTTTCTACATCTGATTTTGCAACACTTTCTACAGTTGTATGCATATATCTAAGAGGTAAAGAAATTAAGGAAGAGGCAACTCCACCAGTTGCATAAGCAAACGCATCAGTATCTGTTCCAGTCACTCTAGAAGCTGCCGCTCTTTGGAAAGGAATATTATTCTTTTCGGCAGTATTAATAATCAGTTCTAAAAGATTATTTTGTACTGCAGGTCCATAAGTCAAAACAGGCCCTTCTCCACATTTAGTGTCCCCTTGCTTAATTTTATCAAGCATTGGCGTTCCAGTATCATGACAGACATCTGTTACAATTGCAACGTCTGGCTTGATCTTCTCTACAATCATTTGCGCCCCTCTCAATCCAACTTCTTCTTGTACTGAATTTGTGATATATAATCCAAATGGAAGCTTGACCTTGTTTTCAGAAAACAAACGAGCAACTTCAGCTATCATAAAGCCTCCAATACGATTATCCAGAGCTCTTCCAACATAATACCTTTTATTAAGCAGCATAAATTCGTCCTCATAAGTCACTACACAGCCAACATGAATTCCTAATTTTTGAACTTCTTCTTTATCCTTGGCTCCACAATCTAAGAAAATATTATCCAACTTAGGAGCCTTTTCATTAGCTGCAGTTCTAGTGTGAATCGCTGGCCAACCAAACACTGCTTTTACCATTCCTGTTTTAGTGTGAATATTTACTCTTTTTGATGGAGCAATCTGATGATCAGAACCTCCATTCCTTCTTAGGTAAATAAATCCATCCTTTGTAATATAGTGAACAAACCACGATATCTCATCTGCATGCGCTTCTATAACAACTTTAAATTTTGCACTAGGGTTTATGACTCCAACCGCTGTCCCATAAGTGTCAACAAAATGAGTGTCGATATAAGGTTTTATATAGTTTAACCACATTCTCTGCCCTTTACTCTCAAATCCTGTTGGTGAAGGATTGTTTAAATATTCTTGTAAGAATTTCTCAGATTTTTTAGTTATAGTCTTCATAATATCCATTATTTGTTATACTTTTTAAGGCCTCTATTTAACCAATCTGTAAATAATGCCACTGTGCCAAAATCTTGATAATTTGCTGGCTCTACCATTTGCTCTTCATCATGATTTAAAAAAACATAGTAGGGTTGAGAATTTGTGCCATAGATGTTTGCTTGTAAGACCATCCATTTATCTCCTGTGGTTTTTACCTTCTTAGCTTTACCGGCAAGTGTAGTTTCATATTGCTCATTTAGTGGCAGCTCTATTCTCTCATCAACATATAATGAAATTAACACCACCTCATTTGAGAGTATCCTTTTAACATTCTCATCCGACCACACTTGTTCCTCCATTTTTCTGCAATTTACACAGGCCCATCCTGTAAAATCAATAACTACCGGTTTTTTTACCTCTTTAGCATAATCCATTCCTTCTATATAATCATGAAAAACCATTATCCCTTGAGGCCCTAAATGCTGACTATCTACTTGATGTTCCGAAGACAAAACCCCTCCGCCTTGAGAGTTTCCTACGCCAAAAGGAGATTCGCTATAATGTATTGGAGGTGGAAATGCATTAATAATTCTTAATGGCGCGCCCCACAATCCAGGAATCATATATATTGTTAATGTTCCTGTTAAAATAGCAACAGATAACCTACTAACTGAAATGTATTTTAAATCTGAATCATGGGCAAACTTTAAAAACCCTAACAAATACATGGTTAACAATCCAAATATCACAACCCATATCGAGATAAATAACTCTCTCTCCAACCAATGAGTTTGTAATACCAAATCCGCATTTGATAAGAATTTAAATGCTAGTGCAATTTCAAGAAACCCCAGTGTTACTTTAACTGAATTTAACCAGCCCCCTGATTGAGGCAAAGAATTTAACCATCCTGGGAAGGCTGCAAAAAAAGCAAATGGTAATGCTATGGCTAATGAAAAACCAAGCATTCCAATAATAGGCCCCATATACCCTCCTGTAGCAGCTTCCACCAATAAAGTGCCAACAATTGGCCCTGTACATGAAAAAGACACCAAGGCCAAAGTAAAGGCCATAAAAAAGATTCCTATTAATCCTCCTTTGCCCTCTGCCTGCACACTCTTATTGGTCCAAGAAGCTGGCAACTGGATATCAAATGCCCCTAAAAATGAAGCCCCAAAAATGATTAACAACAAGAAAAAGCCTATATTAAAATAGACATTAGTTGCCATATTGTTGAGTGCATCAGCACCAAAAATTGATGACACCCCAACACCTAAAGCAACATATATGATAATAATAGAAATTCCATAAATAATTGCATTAGCCAGGCCTTTTGCTTTTGTTGTGCTTTGCTTAGTAAAAAATGATACAGTCATAGGAATCATTGGAAATACACAAGGTGTTAATAAAGCTGCAAAGCCACTCATAAAGGCAATAAAAAACAATAGCCACATACCTTTAGAGTTTTTTTCTGAATGTCCTTCAGTCCCTTCAACTCCTTCTATATCAAAAGAAAAAGAACTTGTTGGAGGGAAAACACATTGAGATTCATCACAAGACATAAAACTGATTTCTCCATCTATTTTAAAATCAACCGCTGACGTAACTTTTATTTTCTGCTTAAAAACAACCTCGTCTTTAAAATATGGCAAAACAAGATTTTCAAACATTGGGTCTGGTTCTCTAATTGGTTTTGGCTCAATCATTTCCCCATCCACATCATAATTATCTGTATTTATAAAAACAAACTCTGTAGGATATGCATCCACCCCTTCAGGTAGATACTGAGAATATAAATGCCAGCCTTTCTCAATATGCGCTTTAAATTGCAATTCTATCTCATTATCCGATATTTTTTCTTGAGAAAAATCCCACTGCACAGGATCATACATTTGTGCAAAAGAAAATGTATTAGTTAATATTAATAAAGCAGCTAACAATCTTTTCATTCTTTTATTTTTTGAATTATAAAATCATTTAATTTTTTCAACCAAATATAATAACAAATATCACTTTAATTTATTCCTTATCACCCTACTTAATTCATCTGCTTTTTGACTCCCTATCAAATAAACTAATCCATCTTTATCAGTAAGTTCAACAGCTTCAGTTCCTCTGGTATAAAATCGTATTGTTCCTTTAAAATGTAAATTATACACAGCACGATTAATAATATATTTACTATAAACAACTTTTTTTGCAGAAACGATACTAGCAGTATCAATCTTAATCTTTCTTGAAGTCCATAAGCCATCTAAAATTATACTACCATTAAATACCTTGGTCTCAAAATGTAAAACAAAAAATAACAACATTGAAAACACAATAATCGCAACCCCAACAACAAAGTATAATTCTCCTGCTTGATCTTGATTTTCTCTCCAATAATACGCAATGAAACAAAAAACAGCTAATGCGAGCCTCCTTGTTAATGCCATTTTATTTAATCCTAAATATTGTTTCTCTAAAAATTCAAAACCGGACATTTATTCTCTTTTTAAAATTTCTGCAATGTACGCTTTTTTTGTATGATTTTCAATCTTATATCTATCATCAATTCTCCGGCCAACGATCCAAATAATATCATCCCCAGAACAAAGAATCCATTGGGTTTTCTTATCCAAAATTGAATATTTCTCATCTATAAAAAAATCACTTAATTTTTTAAAATTACGCATACCAAATGGAATAAACTTATCTCCATTTTTCCACTTTCTTAATTTTAATGGGAACGATATCTTTGAGAAATCTAAGTATGCAATATTTGGGTTCCTAGAAACGATTAAATCAGTTGATATAGCAAACTTCATTTTAAAAGGGGTATGAATTTCTTTCTCTAGCTCAGAAATCTCAATCTCTTTTTTTAAATCATCTAATAAAGCAATAAGTATAGTATTCCTGTCTATAATTAACTGATGTGTTTTGGAAAAAAACTGTCTTCCACTCTGGGATCCTATTGCTTTAAAAATTTGATCTGCTTGACTAAATCCAAATGGCTTTAGAATTTCAAATAATATCACCTCTGAATCTACCAACTCAATTAAACTAGCAATATTAATTTTGTAAACTCCTCTTTCCTCTGAAATCAAATAAGATCTTAATGAATTAATTTTTTTCTGAAAGAACCTATTCATCCCATCCAATATAGATATTTGTTCTGTAATTCTGTTTTGTATGTTAGGGTTCATATCTTGTAGTATGGGAATCAAATTATGCCTAATTTTATTTCTTAGATATTTAATATCTGTGTTACTACTATCATGACGATATTTTATGTTTCCTGCAATTAAATACTGTTGTATTTCATCACGACTAATTTCAAGTAATGGTCGAATAATCTTTTTATTCTTATATTTTATACCAGATAGCCCATTAATACCAGACCCTCTAATCAAATTAATAAGGAAAGTTTCCACATTATCATCTTTATGATGTGCCGTAATAACAAAATCAATATTTTTAGTTTCTGTTAACTCATCAAACCATTTATATCTAAGATCTCGAGCAGCCATTTGAATTGAAACCTTGTTTATATCAGCATATTCTTGAGTATCAAAACTTTTAACATGACATTTCACATCATTTTTATGTGCTAAATCTTTAACAAAAGATTCATCCTCATCAGATTCTTTTCCTCTCAAATTAAAATTACAATGTGCTAATTCAAAACGATAGCCTAATGCTTTGAGAGAAAAAAATAAACTCATACTATCTGCCCCCCCACTAATAGCTAAAAGTAAATTAGCATCTTTTGAAAAAAGATCTTTTTCACTAATATATTTTTGAATTTTTTCAATCATCAAGTTTAAAATTTAAAACATCGAAAAGAGGTTGAGATTTAATTAAACACTCATTATACTCCTCCCTTGCATCTGATTTAATAGTAATTGCCCCGCCAACTGAAATAGAAAGATAATTATTTGCCAAATTATACAAAATTGTTCTAATCACAACATTAAAATCAAAATCAGCTTGTGGTGTAATATAACCAACAGAACCAGAGAAAATTCCCCTTTTAAAATCTTCAAAATTCTCTATAAATTCCATTGCCCTAATTTTAGGGGCTCCTGTCATAGAGCCCATAGGGAAAGCTGATTTTAAGACATCAACAAAATTAACGTTTTCATCTACCTCTGATACAATAGAAGTAATCATTTGGTGCACCTTATTAAAGGTATAAACCTCACACAACTCCTCTACCTTTACAGATTTATTTTTAGCAGTAATTGACAAATCATTTCTGACTAAATCTGTAATCATTATGTTTTCAGCAACGTCTTTGGCACTCCTTTTTAATTCATTTTTTAAATCAACATCTTCCTTCTTCGTATTCCCCCGTTTTCTTGTTCCTTTTATTGGTTGAGACAAAACGTGATTTGATTTCTTTTTCAGAAACCTTTCTGGACTAGCAGACAAAATATATTTATCCTTTAATTTTAAAAACGAAGAAAAAGGTGTTTGCATCCTTTGGTTTAATTCAAAAAAAACTGATTCTAAAGGCAATTGTACTCCTGAAGCATAAAACTCCTGACAATAATTCATCTCGTAAATATCGCCTTGTTGTATATGATGTTTTATTCTTGCAATCTTTTTAATATAAGATTGTTTATCTTCTCTTCTAAGTAAAGGCATCTCTTGTTTATAAAGTGGTAATTCTGAGAAATTAAATTCCTGTACAAATCTGTTAGTTTTTTCTCTACAATGATATGTTTGTATTTCTAAAATATTATCTCTAAATAAAACCACATATTCCGGAATAAAGAAAAATAAATTATGAGTGTTAAAATTATCTGTGTTATTTGATGACAGCGCTTCATTTTCATTCTTTAAATCATATGACAAATATCCAAACAACCAATCTTTTCTCTTAGAGTGAAAATTCTTCAACTGATTAAAAGAATTTTCATTAGCACTCAAAACATCTATTATACCAATGCCAGCAATAATATCATAACTAATATAATCTTCAGGGAAGTTTCTTTTATTATAACCACAATTAGAAATTAATACACTAATATAATCAATATTGCTAGAAATATTCAGTAGAGCATTAATCAATTTTTCCTTTGGGATACCTTTATATATATGTCTCTGTCTCACTTTGCAATAATACTAAAAAGCCAAGTGAAATTATTTTATATTTTTGAACTATGAAAAAACTATTTATTTTTTTGTTTTTTATTCCATTTATAGGAATTGCTCAAATAGACACGAGCTTTAACACATCTGGGAAAATATTAAGTGTAAATGATAAAGCCATTACTAATCTAGTTAACAAATACAAAAAAATATTAAAAAAAAAAGATGGAGTTGATGCTTGGAGACTCCAAATAAAATTCACTTCTAAACGTGAAGACATCCTGCCTTATAAAATTAGATTCATAAACTTATATCCAGGAATTCCGGTACATATTACATTCCATTCTCCCTACTACAAGCTTACAGCTGGTAATTTTAAAACTAAAAATGAAGCTTTAAAAATAAAAAATAAAATACGAAAAAATTTCCCCGGAGCACATCCAGTATCAATTATAATTGATCCAGATTTACTTAAACAATCTTATTGAAGGGTTCTTTTTACCTCAACCTGAGAGTACCCTTCAATAATATCTCCTACTTTTATATCATTAAAATTTTCAATTGAAATACCACACTCAAAACCCTTCTTGACTTCATTTACATCATCTTTAAAACGTTTTAATGATGATAACTTGCCTGTATAAGCAACCACGCCATCTCTGATTACCCTAACTCCAGTGTTTTTAGTTAATGATCCATCAAGCACCATACAGCCAGCAATAGTACCAACCTTAGAAATCTTAAATATATCTCTGACTTCAATATTACAAACAATTTTTTCTTCAAAATCAGGAGAAAGCATTCCTTCCATGGCTAACTTTAATTCTTCAATTGCTTTATAAATTATTGAATATAGTCTAATATCAATTTGTTCTGTTTCTGCTAATTTACGAGCCTGTAAAGATGGTCTCACTTGAAAGCCAATTATAATGGCATCTGAAGCTGCAGCTAACATCACGTCAGACTCAGAAATTTGACCTACTGCTTTTTGAATAATATTTACTTTTATTTCATCTGTTGAGAGTTGCAATAATGAATCCGAAAGAGCTTCAATGGAACCATCAACATCCCCCTTAACAATTACATTAATTTCTTGAAATCCGCCAAGAGCAATTCTTCTTCCAATTTCATCTAATGTAAGATGTTTTTGAGTTCTAACATTCTGTTCCCTTTGTAATTGGGCTCTTCTTGAAGCAATTTTTTTAGCTTCTTGTTCATTTTCTATTACATGAAATTCATCGCCAGATCTTGGCGCACCATCTAACCCTAATAGTACCACAGGGCTTGATGGCCCTGCACTTTTTCTTGCCTCTCCTCTTTCATCTAATAAAGCTTTTACTTTTCCTGAGAAAGATCCTGCCAAAACATAATCTCCAACTTTTAGGGTCCCTGTTTGAACCAAAATAGTTGACAAATAACCCTTCCCCTTATCAAGAGACGCTTCAATTACAGTCCCCTTCGCCAATCTATTAGGATTGGCTTGAAGATCAAGCATCTCAGCTTCTAATAAAATCTTGTCTAAAATTTCTACAACTCCAGTCCCCTCCTTTGCAGAGATATCTTGTGATTGATACTTCCCCCCCCAATCCTCTACTAAAAAATTCATTTCTCCTAATTCTGCTTTGATTTTTTCAGGATCTGCATTAGGCCTATCAATTTTATTGATTGCAAAAATTATTGGCACCCCTGCAGCTTGCGCATGACTTATAGCTTCTTTTGTTTGTGGCATAACTCTATCGTCAGCTGCCACTACAATCACAACAATATCTGTTACTTTTGCCCCTCTTGCTCTCATTGCAGTAAAGGCTTCATGTCCTGGTGTATCGAGAAATGCAATCTTTTTGCCACTATCTAATGTTACTTCATAAGCTCCAATATGCTGCGTAATCCCACCACTTTCTCCAGCAATTACATTTGTCTCACGAATATAGTCCATTAATGATGTTTTTCCATGGTCAACATGTCCCATAATAGTAATAATAGGAGCTCTTTGCTCCATTTGATCTTCAGTATCAACAATCTCTTCTATTGATTCTTGAACATCAGCGCCAACAAATTCTACTTTAAATCCAAAATCCTCAGCAAGCATTTGAATAGTCTCGGCATCAATTCGTTGATTAATACTAATCATCATCCCAAGTCCCATACAAGTAGTTACAATATCAGTAACTGAAACATTCATCATAGAAGCAAGCTCACTAGCAGTAGCAAACTCTGCAATTTTAATGGTTTGGATTGAGGCTTCCTTTTGTGATATTTCTTCATCTGCAATCTCTTTATGTGCTTGCCTTTTATCTCTTCTGTTTTTAACTGATGATGTTTTTCCGCCTCCCTGTAGTTTTGCAAGTGTTTCTCGCACTCTTTTTTGTGCTTCTTCTGCAGAAATCTCAATAGTCTGTTTTTTAGAATTGCTTGGCTTTTTAAATCTTTTAGGGTCAATTTTTTGCTTTACAATTCTAGCTCTTTTCTTTTTCTCATCTTTTTTAGGCTGCTTAAATTGGGTTAAATCTATTTTTTCTCCAGTAGCTGTTATACCCTTTATCTTTGCTGCATTAGCCTTAATTATTTCTGCTTCTTCCTTTACAGGAGGGTCAGTCTTTAAATCTTCACTTGTATCTAAATCTTTTTTAGATTTTTCTTTAATCTTAACATCCTTTTGGTCTCCCTCCTTTTCAGCTTTAGTTTTTTCAAGTTCTAATTCTCTTCTCTTTAACTCTTCTTGTGCTTTAGCCTCTTCCTGTTTGAGAAGTTCTTCGGCTTCTTTCTGTTTAATAATTTCTTCAGCTCTAGCTAATTCTTTTTCTTTTGCTAATAATTCAGCAGATAATTTAGCCTTCTTTTCTGAGTCAAACTCTCCCAATAAATCCATATAGATATCATGAGAAACTTTTGAGTTTGGCTTTAAATCTTGTATGCCTTTAGCTTCTAAAAAAGCAAATATTCTATCAATACTTACATTAAATTCTTTTACTAACTTATTTAACCTGACTGTTTTTTTTTCTAACATACTTAAGGGCTTAAATTTTAATCTTAATCGTCAAATTCTGCATTTAATATTTCTAATACTTCATCTACTGTTTCTTTTTCTAGATCAGTTCTTAACACCAAATCTTTAGATGATAAAGCCAAAACACTCCTTGCTGTATCGCAACCAATGGATTTAAACGCATCAATAATCCATTCTTCAAATACATCAGAAAACTCATCAATTGCAACATCATCTTCAACACTATCACTCTCTCGATAAACATCAATTTCATAACCAGCAAGCTTTCCTGCTAAATTTATATTATGACCCCCTTTACCAATTGCTAAAGAAACTTGATCTGCCTCCATATATACCGCTGCTCTCATCTTATTATCATCTAAAACAACAGATTTTATCTTCGCAGGAGACAAGGATCTACTAATTAAAAGTTGTATGTTTTCTGTATGATTAACTACATCAATATTTTCATTCCTTAATTCACGAACAATACCATGGATTCTGGAACCTTTTACTCCGACACAAGCTCCAACTGGATCAATTCTGTCATCATAAGATTCTACTGCTACTTTTGCTCTCTCTCCTGGAACACGGACTACATTTTTTATTGTAATAATTCCATCAAAAACTTCTGGAACTTCTTGCTCGAAAAGTCTCATTATAAATTCAGGAACAACTCTTGAAAGAACAATATTTGCCTTGTTATTTTTTAATGTAACTTCTTTAATAACAGCTCTCACACTTTCTCCTTTTTTAAAAAAATCTTTTGGGATTTGCTCATCTTTTGGTAATGACAAATCATTTCCTTCATCATCTTGTAGCAAAATTTCATTTCTCCAAATTTGATAAACCTCAGCATGTATAATCTCACCAATTCTATCTTCATATCTTTTCATCAGCTCATCTCTATGTTGATCAGCAATACGAGCCATTAAATGTTGACGAATAGAAAGGACTTGTCTACGTCCAAATTCTGACTCAAAACTTACCTGCTCTGAAACTTCTTCGCCAACTTCATAATCATCCTCAATTTTTAAAGCATCAGATAAAGAAATTTGAGCAATATCATTCTCAACTTCACCATCCGTCACAACTTCTCTGTTTTTCCAAATCTCCAAATCTCCTTTATCAACATTAATAATAACATCAAAGTTTCCTGCTTCATCATACTTTTTGTCTAATACTGACTTAAAAACATCTTCTAAAATATTCATCATTGTTTCACGATCAATAT
>CEUA01041058.1_pt1 | contig 18008 bp, 15 predicted proteins | sample 361541 | NCBI WGS metagenome assembly CEUA01 (sample SAMEA2623079, study PRJEB7988) | marine metagenome | isolation source: saline water (ENVO:00002010), including
ATTGTAGGTTTAAATAGCTCTTACTCAAAAGATTCAAGGTTTTTAACTAGAATAATTGATAAATTACCATTAATTGAAACAAAGGAAATTTCAAATGTTTCTATTAACTCAGAATTTGCTTATTTCATTCCAGGTCACCCAAAATCAATTGATATTGATGAAACAGGCACATCATATATTGATGATTTTGAAAATAGTCAAGCAGGGATTGATATAAGGAATGCATCAGCTTGGTCATTGTCTTCTACGCCAACAGGTAATATTGGTTCAGCTGGCTATTTCCCCGAGGCAATCTATAGTAATGATCTCAAATATGGATATAATAGAGCGAAATTAGCATGGTATGTTATTGATCCATTATTTCAGAGAAATTCCACGGTTACCCCAACACACATAGTCAATGATCCAGATCAACAGGCGAATCATTATGTTCGAGAAGTCTTTATTAATGAAGTGTTTCCAAATAAAGATCAACAAACAGGTCAGCCATCTAGATTGAGAACATTAGATATAGCTTTTTATCCAAATGAAAGGGGTCCATATAATTTTGATGTAGCATCGTCAGATTACTCTTCAGGTATAGATCAAGATGGATACTTGAAAGATCCTGAAACTAGATGGGGTGGTATAACAAGAAAAATTGAAACAAATGATTTTGAGGCAGCTAATGTTGAATTTATTGAATTTTGGATGATGGATCCGTTTCTGTATGAACCTAATCATACTGGAGGACAATTATTTATTAATCTTGGAAATATTTCAGAAGATATTTTGAAAGATTCACGAAAAAGTTTTGAAAATGGCTTACCAATAGATGGCTCAGATACTAATATAGACACCACTGTCTGGGGTAGAGTGCCCTCAATACAATCATTGGTTAATGCATTTGACAATGATGAAGGTGCTAGAGAAAATCAAGATTTAGGCTATGATGGATTAGATGATGCAAATGAATTGATCTTCAATGATTATTTAGATAGAATACAAGCTAATTTTTCTAATAATACAGATTCTGCATATATTAAAGCTCAATTAGATCCATCAGCTGATAATTTTAAATATTTTAGAAATACAGATTTCGATAATTTAGAGGCAAGTATATTAAAAAGGTATAAAGACTATAATGGCGTACAGGGGAATTCTCCAACTTCAGTACAATCAACAGAAGAATATCCAACCTCAGCCACGAACCTGCCTGATGTTGAGGATATAAATAATGATCAAACCTTAAGTGAATCAGAGGGTTATTATCAGTATAAAATTAATTTAAACCCAGATGAATTACAACAAGGATTAAATTATATTAATGATATATATACAGATAGCACACAAGGACCTAGTTTTGGAACAAGATGGATTCAATTTAAAATTCCAATACAGAATTATAGTGAAAAAATAGGAACTATTGAGGATTTTAAATCAATAAGATTTATTAGAACATTTTTAACAGGATTTGAAGACACTGTAGTCTGTAGATTTGCAACTCTTGAGTTAGTTAGAGGGGAGTGGCGGCGATATTTAAATAATTTATCTAGTGGAAATACGGAAGATATTATTAATAATTCTACTCAGTTTGACATATCCGTGGTCAATTATGAAGAGAATGCTCATAGATCACCAATACCATATAATCTGCCCCCCGGAATTGAAAGAGAGACTATGTATGGAGCTACTAGTTTTACACAACAAAATGAACAGGCTATGGTTTTAAAAGTTCGTGATTTAGAAGATGGGGATGCTAGAGCAGCATTTAAAAATGTTAGCATGGATATGAGAAATTATCAAAAAATTGAAATGTATACTCATGCTGAAGGAATCGAACAATATGGATTATTAGATGATTCATTACATTTTTTCATAAGGATTGGTAGTGATTATGTAAATAATTATTATGAGTATTCTTTTCCTTTAAAGACAACAGATTGGTATGTCAATAAGGAGGATCGCACGGCTATTTGGCCACCTATAAATAACATGGATTTAGAATTAAATTTGTTACAAATGGTCAAACAAGAAAGGAATAATCTTGATTTTGCGTTTGATTCTCTGTATCAACGTATAGAAGATGGTGGAAGGATAGTTTCTGTGCGTGGAAACCCAAACCTGGGCAATATAAAAACAATTATGTTAGGTGTCAGAAATCCAGTTGAAAATAATTCTACTAATGGTCAAAATCAATCAGCTGAAATATGGATTAATGAATTAAGATTAACAGGTTTCAATGAAAATGGTGGATGGGCAGCAAGAACACAAGTAAGACTTAGATTAGCAGATTTTGCTAATATAGCATTTGCAGGATCTATGAGTACTGTAGGTTTTGGAAGTCTAGAGAAAAATATTTCAGAACGGAATTTAGAGGATTCTAGAAGATATAATTTAACAGCAAGTGTAGAGCTAGGACAATTTTTTCCTTCTGAATCAAATATCAAATTTCCAATGTATGTTTCTGTGTCAGAATCTAAAGATAGTCCACAGTATAATCCATTAGATCCGGATATATTATTAGAAACGAGTTTAGATGTTGCAGAACAGGAAGGTGGTAAAATAGCTCGAGACTCTTTAGAACGCATTGTTCAGAATTACACAAAAATAAAAAGTATTAACTTTACTAATGTTAGGAAAGAACGTCCTCCTGGAAAGAATAATTCTAAAATCTATGATTTAGAAAACTTTTCCCTTAGCTATTCATATAATGAGGTTAATAGTAGCAATATCAATACAGAATATCTCATACGAAAAGATCATACAGGTGGCTTGGGTTATAATTTTAATACCAATCCAAAGAACATAAAGCCGTTTTCTAAATTAAAATTCCTTAAAAAAGGAAAATATTTTAGATTAATCAAAGATTTCAATTTCTATTATTCACCAAAACAATTTTCTTTTAGAACGGATTTGAACAAATCGTATTTAGAAACAAAAATGAGAAACACATCAGGAGTCAATTTAGAATTACCAGCCATGTATAGTAAATTATTTACAATGAGCAGGATCTATAACATGAAATATGATTTAACTAGATCTATCAAGATGAATTTTTCTGCTAGCAATCAATCCATTATCGATGAGCCTTATGGTAAAATTGAAACTCAAGCACAAAGAGATTCGATATGGTCTAATATATTAGGATTAGGTAGGCCTACTAGTTATCATCATAATTTTGATATTAGATATACCCTACCAATTAGTAAAATTCCAATATTAAGTTGGATTAACTCAAGTATAAATTACGATGCTAATTATGATTGGCGATCAAGTTCATTAGCAGCACAAAATTATGGGAATACTATACAGAATAATAATTCATTAAAACTGAACACACAGTTTAATTTAACATCTCTATATAATAAAGTCCCTTTTCTTAAAAAGATATTATCAAGCACTAAAAATAAAACAAGAATTCCTAGTAGAAGTAGGTTGCAAAATAATCAAAAAAGTAATGATTTAGAAACTGAGAAAGAGGATAGATTTAAAATTTTAAATTATATAGCAAAAGGTATATTCAGTGTGAAAAACTTTTCAGTTTCTTATACTGAAACTAGCGGAACTCTATTACCTGGTTTTCTGCCAGAAACACAATTTTTTGGACTTCATAGTCCATTGTCCTCTCCTGCGCCGACATTGGGTTTTGTTATGGGAAGTCAATCTGATATTAGGCCAGATGCGGTACAGGGTCAATGGCTTACTACAGATACATTGTTGAATTATTTATATACACAAAATTATTCTAATAATTTAAATCTTCGAGCTACGGTTGAACCAGTAAGTAGATTTAAAATTATGTTTACTGGATCAAGGAGGTCCTCAGAAAATGAAAACGAATACTTCAGAAACACATCATCCGATATTAATAACCCTAATTTTGAACATATTAGTAATACACGATCAGGTAATTTTAATATATCTTTTTTGCCTATTAGAACTTCTTTTATTTCAGATAGGTCGGATAACTCTTCCGAACTTTTTGATAATTTTTTAAACTATCGTTTTAATATTGCACAGCGTTTAGCTAATCAATTGGGTGTTTTAGATGATTGGCCAGAGGGGTATGGTCCGTCGTCACAAGATGTTTTAATTCCAGCTTTTTTAGCTGCTTATTCTGGGACTAATCCTGATCGTCAATCTTTGAATCCGTTTCCAACTATTCCAATGCCAAATTGGAATTTAAATTTTAATGGTTTCACTAATATTAGATGGGTTAAAAATAATTTTAAAAATATTAGCATGAGCCATAGTTATCGTTCTAGTTATTCAGTGGGATCATTTATTAGTAATCTGAATTATATATCACCATCACTACAAGAATTGAATCCAGATATTTATGGAGGTAATTATATTCCAGAGTTTCAAATAGATCAAGTAAATATTACTGAGCAATTTGCTCCATTTTTCAAATTAGACATTACTATGAAGAATAGTATGACAACACGAATAGAATACAAGAAAGATAGGACAATTAGTTTAAATTTATCGAATAGTCAAATTACTGAAGTAAAGGGCTTTGAATATGTTATTGGCTTAGGATACAGAATTCAGGGTGTTAGACTAATGTTTGATGGTGGTGGTGGACAAAAACAGGTTGATAGTGATTTGGATTTACGTGCAGATATTTCAATACGAAATAATAAAACAATTATTCGTCGGATTGAAGAAGAAACAAATCAACCAACATCAGGACAATCATTAATTACACTAAAATTTTCAGCAGATTATGTTGTTAATAATAGAGTAAACTTAAAGTTATTTTACGATCAAGTTGTTACAGATTATGTAGTGTCGTCTTCTTTTCCTACATCAAATACTAATATTGGAGTGAGCTTTAGATTAACATTAATGTAAAAACAAATTATGAAAAAAATACAAATGGTAGATGTGGTTTCACAATATGATAAACATTCTCATGAAATTAGTCAAAGAATTTTCAAGGTATTGAAATCGGGGTGTTATATAAAAGGAAAAGAAGTTGATAATTTCGAAAAAAAATTATCTAAATATATGGGATCTAAACATACTATTTCTTGTGCTAATGGAACAGATGCATTGCAGATTGCATTAATGAGTTTAAATTTGTCTGTCGGAGACGAAGTTATTGTACCAGGATTTACCTTTGTGTCTACTGTTGAAGCAGTTTGTTTATTAGGTTTGAAGCCAGTCTTTTTGGATATTCATTTAGACACATTTCTATTAAATGAGAATTTGATTGAACAATCTATATCTGAAAAAACTCGAGCTATTATTCCTGTTCATTTATTTGGTCAATGTTGTAATATGAAAATAATTAAATCTATTGCAGATAAGTATAATTTATTTATTATAGAAGATGCCGCTCAATCAATAGGATCCTCTATTAACGAACCCAATTCTATGCATAAGAGATTCTCAGGAACGATAGGTGATATAGGGACAACGTCGTTTTACCCATCTAAAAATCTTGGGTGTTTTGGAGATGGTGGAGCTATATTTACTGATAATGATGTGTTGTCAGAAAAAATGAGATTAATTGCTAATCATGGCCAAAAAGAAAAATATACTCATGAAATTGTTGGATTAAATTCTAGACTTGATGCTTTACAGGCGTGTATATTATCATATAAATTGTCATTTTTAGATGAATGTAATGAAAAACGCAATATGATTGCTCAATATTATAATAGTGCATTAGATAGTGTTTCATGGCTAAGAAAACCTGTAAACAGTATTCACTCCAATCATATTTATCATCAATATAGTATTTTATTAGATTCCACAATTATACGTGATGATTTTCAAAAATATCTATTAGAGAATGGTATACCTTCCATGATATATTATCCAATACCACTACATAAACAAAAGGCTTACACTAAATATTCAAATACAGTATTGCCCGTTTCAGAAATGGTCTCACACAATATTATATCACTACCTATTCATCCTGAGATGGAGATGGATCAGATGGAATTTATTTGTGATAAAATTCAAAAATATAGTTAATTGAAAAAAGCAATAAATACGGTTTTATTTGCATATAATTTTCCTCATCAGAAAACAATAGATGTAATTCATAGAGTATATCAAGCAGGTTTTTCGATTGCATTAATTTTAGCTGCTGATTACGTCTTTATAAAATCACCAATATCAGTTTTTAAATTCAATAAACCAAAATCAATATCACATCCAGAAAAAATAGCAAAACAATATAATATTCCCTTTTTTGTTCTGAACCATAACAGTGAACAATCAATTTTTTTATTAAAAAAACATAAAATCAATCTTGGTATTATTGGAGGGGCAAGAATTTTAAAGGATGATGTTATTCAAATTCTCAAATACGGGATTTTAAATTTTCATCCGGGAATATTACCATACATTAGAGGTCTTGACTCTATTCTTTGGTCAATTGAAAAAGAATATCCAATAGGGGTAACAGCACATTTAATAAATAAAAAAATAGATGCTGGGTTTTTAGTTTGTCAACAAATAATCAGTATTTCTTCAGAAGATGATATTTATTCGTTGTATAAAAAAAATTATGAGTTGCAATTAGAATTAATACCAATAAGTTTAAATTTGATTCTTGAAAAGAACAAGTTCAAAGTTTTAGCAATGGGTGAGTATAATCAAAAGATGTCCTGTTCTCAACAATTAGATTTAAAGGGAAAGGTAACACAGTACATTAATAAATATATTTCATAATTCATGGATAAAAAAATCAAATTTGGTGTTGTGGGTCTCGGTCATATTGGAACTAGACATGCAACATGTATTATGAATAATCCCAACTCAATACTGTCAGCAGTCTGTGATATTAAAGATAAACCAACATGGCAAACGCAACATAAAAGTGTTCCTTATTTTTCTGATTTTCATGCCTTACTTTTGGAAGATTTAGATGTTATTAATATATGTACTCCTAATTATCTGCATGCTTCAATGGCTCTAGATGTTTTGAGTCAAGGAAAACATGTTGTTATTGAAAAACCAATCGCACTATGCACAGAAGATGCTAAAAAAATAATTGACACATCTAATAAGTATTCTCGATTTTTTTTTGGAGTTATGCAAAATAGATTTTCACCTACAATAATTTGGCTTAAAGACATTATTGATCAATTTTTATTAGGTAGAATAAATATGATATCTGTGAATTGTTTTTGGAATAGGAATAAAAATTATTATTTAAATAGTGATTGGCATGGCTCAAAGGATAAAGATGGTGGTCCATTATTTACACAATTTTCCCATTTCATAGATATTATTAATTGGATTTTTGGAGATTTTTCTAACATTTCTGCTAGTTTTTCTGAATTCAGGAAATCAGATTATATTGACTTTGAAGATTCGGGTTTAATTAAATTCAATTTAACGAATCGAAATTCTAATGAGCTAATTGATGGGACTTTAAATTATTCTACTGCTGTGTGGAATAAAAACTTTGAAAGCAGTATTACAATTCTTGGTGAATTTGGTACTATAAAAATAGGTGGTCAATACATGGATAAAATTATTTATTGTGATATTAAAAATTATGTTTTACCTAAGTTAGATTTAGGTGTGCAATGCAATGATTATGGTGATTATCAGGGCTCTGCTTCTAATCATGATAAAATGATAGATCATGTTACCAAAACGTTATTAGGATTAAATAAAGAATTAAAGTTATTAGATTTTTCAGACGGTATTGATGTGGTTAACATAATAGAAAGAATATATAGTTTAAGAAATTAATTTGATTAAATTTACAAGCAAAAATTTTATGAAAGTACTAGATAATTTGCGATATACTAAAAATCACGAATGGGTATTGTTGGAAGATGACTTAGCAATTGTAGGTGTTACCGATTATGCACAAAGTGAGCTGGGTGATATAGTTTATGTAGAGGTAGATTTATTAGGTCATGTATTAGGTGTTGGTGATGTTTTCGGTTCTGTAGAAGCTGTAAAAACAGTTTCAGATTTATTTATGCCAATTGCGGGTAAAGTTGTATCATTAAATCAAAAATTAGAAAACAATCCCGAGCTTGTGAATGAAGATCCATATGGAAATGGTTGGATTATAAAGGTCCAATTAAATAGTAACTTGAGTATTAATGATCAGTTATTATCCTCAGCTGAATATAAAGAGCTTATTGGCTTGTAATAAAAGTTATTAATTTTGTAGGGATAATTAGTTTTATATAAATTTGAAGGAATTATGATTTTAAAGAAGCATCCTAAATATGATTTAGAAAAAAAACGATCCTATTTTATCCAGCTAGGATTAGCACTTTCTTTATTATTTACTATCATTGCTTTTGAGTGGAAAACATATGATCAAAATCTATCGAGCTTAGGTTCTTTAGAATTATTAGATCTTGAAGAGGAGATTATCCCATTAACTGAAAAAGAATTAAAACCACCACCACCACCACCACCACCACCACCAAAAATCACAATTGTAGAAGATGATATTATTATAGAGGAAGAATTGGAAATTGAAGATGCAGATACTGATGAAGAAGAAATTATAGAGATTTTAGAAGAAGAAGAAGAAGAGGAAGCTGTTCTTTTTGCTGTTGTTGAAGATCCTCCAATTTTTTATAGCTGCAATAGGTCTGCTTCTAGAGAGGAAAAACAGACTTGTTTTCAGCAAGGTGTAATGAAGCATATTGTAGATAATTTTGAATATCCAGCGATTTCTAAGGAAATGGGAATATCAGAGAGAATCATTGTTAATTTTCATGTTAGCAAAGATGGTAAGATTATTAATGTTCAAGTTGTTCGAGGACAAGATAAGCATCTTAAAGCAGAAGCTTTGCGATTAGTGAAATCTATGCCTGACTTGATTCCTGCTAAACAGAGAGGGCAGGCTGTTAGTTGTAGTTTTACAGTGCCAATTAGTTTCACATTACAGTAAATCAAAATCATGAATAAAGTATTAGTTAGTGGAGGAGCTGGGTTTATTGGCTCAAATTTGGTTGATAGATTAATTGATCTTGGATTAGAAGTTATTGTATTGGATAATCTTTCAACAGGAAAGATGAAAAATGTTCATCCAAAAGCCTGTTTTTTAAAACATGATTTATCAGTTATTAACATAGATGAGCTAGTTAATCTTTTAAATGGTGTTGATACTATCTTTCATTTAGCTGCTCTAGCTAGAGTCCAACCATCTATCGAAAATCCTTTACCATACCATGATGCAAATGTAACATCCACATTAAATATTTTATATGCAGCATCAAAAGCAAAAGTTAAAAGAGTTGTTTATAGTGCTAGTAGTTCATGTTATGGAAATGCAGACAAAGTTCCACAAAGTGAAGATGATCCAACGAACCCTCTTTCTCCATATGGATTGCAAAAATATATTGGGGAGCAATATTGTCGTATGTTTAGTGAAGTTTATAATTTAGATACAGTTTCATTGCGTTATTTTAATGTTTATGGTGAACGAATGAGTTTAGATGGCGCATATTGTTTAGTCACCGGTATTTTTGCTCGACAAATGAAAAGAAGAGAGCCCTTAACAATTACTAATGATGGTAATCAAAGACGTGATTTTACTTATGTAGGAGATGTAGTTAGTGCAAATATATTAGCAGCTACATATTTAGGGAGATTAAACGGTGATGTTTTTAACATTGGAAATGGTAAAAATGTATCTATTAATGAAGTTGCGGACATGTTTGGAGGTAAGAAAAAATATGGTGAAAAAAGATTAGAGCCATTTGAAACACTTGCGAATAATACAAAAGCAAAAAATACTTTAAAATGGCAGCCAAAAGGTGATTTGTCAAATTGGATAAAAAAATATAAAACGAAATTAGGTATATGAAAAAAATAGGAATTATAGGTAGAGGTTTTGTTGGATCTGCTGTGGAATTTGGTTTTTCAGCTCAGACGGGTTGTAATGCTCAGGTTAAGGTTTATGATAAAGACCCAAAATTATCATTACATACTTTAGAAGACACAGTTAATGATTCTCAATTTATTTTTGTTTCTGTTCCTACGCCATCTAATTCTGATGGGAGTATTAACTTAGATATTATACATGATGTTTTATGCTCGATTAGTAAAATTAATCGTCAGAATAATATAATCTTGATTAGATCTACAATTGTTCCCGGTACGACTAGCTTGTTTCAACAAGAATTCTCTAATTTAAACTTAGTATTTAATCCAGAATTCTTAACAGAAAGATCAGCAAAGTATGATTTTATTAATCAATCTAGGTTTATCTTAGGTGGAGACAAAAATCACACTGAACAAGTAGCAAATTTATTTCAATGGAGATTTGGTAATTCTACACCAATTATTGAGACAAATTTTGAGACAGCTGAATTAATTAAATATATGAATAATTGTTTCTTTGCCACCAAAGTATCATTTCTAAATGAAATGAAATTAATTAGTGATCAGGTTGGTTCAGATTGGGATTTAGCTATTGAAGGTTTTGTGAGAGATGGTCGCATTGGACATTCTCATCTATCTGTTCCTGGGCCAGATGGAAAAATGGGTTTTGGAGGTAGTTGTTTCCCAAAAGATATTCAAGCTATTATTAATTTTGCTAAAAATTTAAATTTAAATCTGAACACACTAGAGGGTGCTTGGCAAACAAACCTCTCTGTTAGACCAGAAAAAGATTGGGAGAAATTAAAAGGCCGTTCAGTTATCTAGTTATCTTAAATTTAATTAAGTTTACATCCAAAATCTCGAAGCTTGTATAATTATATCGAATTATTAAAACCAAGACTATCCGCTACTGTTATATTTTCGTGTTTAGCAGGATACTTGTTAGCAACTACAATAATAGATGTTAATCTTTTAGTTAAACTGTTAATTGGTGGTGTTGCATTAGTTGGAGCATCTAATGGATTAAACCAAGTATATGAAGTGAATATTGATAGTTTAATGGATCGAACAAAAAACCGGCCTTTACCAACTAAAAGAATTTCAATTCATGCCGCATTTATTTTCTCATTACTATTAGGTTGTGTTGGTGTCTTTTTTCTTGCTATGATTAATTTTCGATGTGCATTTTTTGGAGGACTATCATCATTAATTTATATTATTGGATATACTCCATTAAAAACATCCACTCCTCTATCAGGATTCGTTGGAGCTTTTCCTGGAGCAATGCCATTTATGCTTGGATGGGTTGCTGTAAGTAATCAATTTACGCTAGAGACCGGTATTTTATTTGCTATTCAATTTTTATGGCAGTTTCCTCACTTTTGGTCTATTGCATGGGTGCGATATGAAGACTACCAAAAAGCAGGGATACAATTATTACCTTCTGGAAATCAAGATCATAAAAGTGCTTTTCAAATAGTTTTTTATACATTTTGGTTATTACCTGTTTCAATTTCACCTTTATTATTAGACTATTTTTCAATCTATTCTCAGCTTGATTTGTCATTAATTGGTGCAATAATAGTGTTTTTAATTGGTGCAATATTTTTATTTCAATCCTTTCAATTATTGAAAACAAAACAAATTATTGAAGCAAAAAAATTAATGATTTGTAGTTTAGTATATTTGCCTGTTGTTCAAATTATTTATATAATAGATAAATATATTTAGATTATTATTTTATATGAATTCAAATTCAAAAATTGAAAAAGCACATGGAACATTGTTAATGATTGGAATGTTTAGTGTTGTTATGTTGTTTGCTGGCTTAACCAGTGCCTATATCGTTTCTAAAGGCTCACTAGGATCAAAATGGGATATTATCACTTTACCATATATGTTTTATCTAAGCACAGTTATGATATTGATCAGTAGTTGTTTTGGATATTTTTCTACTAAACATGCTCTTGCTAATAAAACGAATATGCTAACAAAATCATTATTTTTTACCATTATTTTTGGTTTATTGTTTTTTGTTTTTCAGGTTCTTGGTTGGAATGGTTTAACTAATGAAGGTAAATTTTTATCAGGAAATAATTTAGCATCCTCTTATCTATATGTTTTAACATTTACACATTTGTTACATTTAATAGGTGGATTAATAGCACTTATTATAGTTTATATTAAATCCATTCAAAGAAAGTATAATTCAGAAAGTAATAATGGACTGATGTTAGCAATTAGATTCTGGCATTTTTTAGCGATTCTTTGGATATACCTTCTCCTGTTTTTACTGTTTATAAATTAAACTATCGAGTTCGTATTATTCATTAAAATAATTATTACATTTGCGCTATATATGAGATGTGTTAATTTTCTATGAAAGAATCAGTAATTAAAAATAATATTTGGGGAGGTGGTGTTCGACCTATGGTTGCTAGTTATGGTAAGTTAATGATGTGGTTTTTTTTGATGACGGACGCATTAACTTTTTCCGCTTTTTTAGGGGCATATGGTTTTCAAAGATTTGTACATGCTGATGCTTGGCCTATAGCAGATAAGGTTTTTAATCATTTCCCATTTTTACATGGAGAATATCCGATGCTATTTGTTGCCTTGATGACGTTTATTTTAATTATGAGTTCGGTTACCATGGTTCTTGCTGTTCATCACGGTAATAGAATGAATAAGCGGGGAGTTATTATATGGTTAGGGTTAACCATTATTGGTGGTTTAATATTTTTAGGATCTCAAGCGTGGGAATGGTCTCATTTTATTCATGGCACCTATGAAGGTGCATTGTTGGGAGCCGATGGCTCCATTGCGCATTTTGTTTCTGGAACGACGGATCAAATTATGAGACACGGTCAATTGATGACGGGTCAAAATGCATTAGACTTTATTGCTTCTGCAAAAGAAATAACAGGAGCAAATTTAATTTATAATGAATATGGTCATCCTTTATTTGCAGACTTTTTCTTTTTTATTACTGGATTTCATGGCTTTCATGTTTTTTCAGGGGTTGTAATTTTAATTATTATTTTTATTAATGTACTGCGTGACACATATGAAAAACGAGGTCATTATGAAATGGTTGAAAAAGTTGGTTTATATTGGCACTTTGTTGACCTTGTGTGGGTTTTTGTATTTACATTTTTCTATTTGGTTTAAAAAAATAATTACTTATGTCAGAAAATAATTCTACACGTCACATTTGGATTGTATTTTGGATCTTATTGTTTCTAACTACAGTTGAAGTATTATTGGGTATTTTTAAGCCTCCATTTATGATTTCTAATTATTTAATAGGCGTCACTTTATTGAACATGACTTTTATTATATTAACTATAATTAAGGCATATTATATAGTTGGAGTTTTTATGCATTTAGGACATGAAAAAAAGTCTCTTCAGATTTCGATAGTTGCACCCATGTGGGTGTTGATTCCATATTTGTTGTTTATTTTACTATCGGAAGCTAGTTTTCATGGAGCTATTGGATAATGGTTTTAAAATAAATAATTATATATGAAAAAGTGGTTTATACTGTTTGTTATATTAATCTTCCCATATTTAATTGTCCAAGTTGTTGAAAAAGCCACTCACAATATATTAACCTTGGGTTATTTAGAAAAAAAAGACCTCTTATTAGATTCTTTAGGCAATGTGAATCAGGTGATAGATTCTCTTAAAGTTCCAGAATTTAAACTCATTAATCAAGATAGAAATTTTATTAGTAATAAAGATTTAATTGGGTACAACTATGTTGTGAATTTTTTCTTTACATCTTGCCCCACTATTTGCCCCACCACGACACTGAATCTTATCGAATTGCAAAAAAAAATAAAAAAGTTTGATATAAATAATTTTAAAATTATATCAGTAAGTGTTGATCCTACAAATGATACACCTAAGAAAATGAAAGATTATGCTGAATCTATGAATATAGATTTATCAAATTGGGAATTTTTAACTGGGAATGAAGATGAAATTTATGATATTGTACGTTCAGGTTTTTCATTAGCAGTTGGTCAGGATAGTTTAGCCCCGGGAGGTGTTTTTCATTCATCTAGTCTTACGATAGTAGATAAGTATGGATATATTCGTACAGGTTTAGACAAGAAGAAAAATATCAAGTTTGTTTATGATGGCACTTTATATAGTGATGTTAAATTATTAATGGATGAGATCCAGAGGTTAAGTATTACAGATTATCAAGATAATTATGAAATTAAGAAACAATAATGGGAAAGATTAAATTGTTTTTTGGATTTTATTTCGTTACTATTTTTTTTTCTTATGGTCAATGTGCTATGTGTCGTATAGTTGCAGAATCTAACCAAGAGGCAGGAGGAACTATTGCTAATGGTTTAAATACAGGTATCTTATACCTAATGGCTTGTCCATACATATTAATTTTATTTGGATTTATTTGGATGTATTATAGAAATAAAATAACAACAAGCAATTAGCATATGGCCTTGATTTTATGTTTAGAGACAAGTTCTAAAAATTGCTCTGTTTCCATTTGCAAGGATGGTCAGATGCTTTTTATTAAAGAATATTTTGATGAAAATTATTGTCACGGTGAGCAATTACATGTATTAATTGAGGACTTGTTGTCGGATTCGAATATTTCAATTCGTGATTTTGATGCATTTGCATTTAGCTGTGGACCAGGCTCTTATACGGGACTGAGAATAGGTGCGGCATCTATTAAGGGTTTTTCATTTGCTTTAGATAAGCCTGCTATTGCAATTTCTACACTTAAATTGATGACTTCAGGGGTATTAAATGACATCATTAAATTTAAGAACAACAGCTTATTGTGCCCTGTAATAGACTCTAGGAAAGATGAAGTTTATACAGCTCTTTATACTCGTTTTGGAGAAGAGTATTTAGCCCCATTTGCTTGCAATGTGGTTTCTTTTTCATTTTTAGAATATCTTGAAAAGAATACGGTATATTTTTTTGGACCCGGCAAGTATAAACTTCAAAATATAGAACATAAAAATGCATTTTTTTTACATGATAATTTTCCTTCAGCAAAACACTTAGCTTCTTTAGTGGAAGAAGAATTCAATAATCATAATTTTGTTGACATTGCTTATTTTGAACCCATGTATTTAAAAGATTTTATCCCCACAAAATCTAAAAAATCAACACAGAAACTGTAGAAAATTTTATTCTAATTTATTTGTGGTCTTTGGACAGGTTCCATTTAGTATACACATAAATCATACTTTTTTCTTCATGAGTATTGAAAAATCTTTTCTTCGATTCAATCATTAATACGTGAATTAAAGCTCTAAGTCTTGTTCAGAAAAGTACTTAAAAAATAATGGAATTGTTTCAATCCCTTTAAAGAAATTAAACAAACCATAATGTTCATTTGGCGAGTGTATAGCATCTGAGTCTAGCCCAAAACCCATCAAAATAGATTTCAAGCCTAATTCTTTTTCAAAAAGAGCTACAATAGGTATACTACCACCTGTTCTAATAGGTATTGGTTTTTTCCCAAATGTTGATTCCATAGCTTTACTTGCAGCAATGTAACCCTTGTTATTTGTTGGAGACACGTATGCTTCTCCACCATGATGAGGAGTGACTTTTACTTTCACCCCTTTTGGTGCTATAGATTTAAAATGATTTTCAAATAGATTAGTTATATGACCAGATTTTTGATTTGGCACGAGTCTCATAGATATTTTAGCATAGGCTTTGGAAGCTATTACAGTTTTTGCACCCTCTTCAATGTATCCTCCCCAAATACCATTCACATCTAGCGTTGGTCGTATAGAATTTCTTTCCATAGTAGTGAATCCATTTTCACCATAGACTTCATCAATATCCAGTTCTTCTTTGTATTTATTGATATCGAATGGCGCCTCCATCAATTTCCTATTTTCTGGAGATATGACTTCAACTTGATCATAAAATCCAGGGATAGTAATTCTTTTATTTTCATCATGTAGAGATGCTATCATTTGACATAGAATATTGATGGGATTTGCAACAGCTCCTCCATATAGTCCAGAGTGTAGGTCTCTATTCGGTCCAGTCAACTCAACCTCTACATAGCTGAGCCCTCTTAATCCAGTTGTGATAGAAGGTGTGTCATTTGCTATGATGCCAGTATCTGATATTAGTATTATGTCTGCAGATAATAAATTTTTATTATTTTTTACAAATTCCTCTAGGTTTTCAGACCCCACTTCTTCTTCGCCTTCAATCATAAATTTTATATTGCATGGTAGCGTATTTGTTTCTATCATAATTTCAGTAGCTTTAACATGCATGAAAAATTGTCCCTTATCATCACATGCTCCACGTGCATATATTTTCCCATCTCTGATTTCTGGATTAAATGGTTCGGAATCCCAAAGATCCAACGGGTCAGGTGGTTGGACATCGTAGTGTCCATAAATTAATACTGTTGGTAGATTGGGATTGATAATTTTTTCTCCATAAACAATTGGATATCCTGCTGTTTCATAGAGTTTCGCATTTTTTATTCCAATTTGATGCAAGCTGTCTTTTACCATATTTGCTGTCCTAATAACATCATCTTTATACTTTGGATTAGCACTAATTGATGGTTGTTTTAAAAGTTCAAATAATTCTTCTAAAAAACGAGCTTTATTTTTTTCTATATATTCTAAGGTGTTCATAATATGTTTTTCTTATCATTTATTAATATATTTCGTGTCAATAGTGTTTAATTTAGTTATTCTATTGATAATGGCTTATTTTATGGTCTTAAATTGCTTATGTAATGTAAATTTAGTATTTTATACATTATATATTTGTTTTTAGTATCGAAGTTGATTTAATTTTAGAATATAGATTATGTTTTTTAGAATAGCGTTATTAGTTCCATTCTTTTTTTATAGTATTGCTTTTGCTCAAATTGCTGTTTCAAATAATCCTCCTAATGATACTGAACAATATCTTGTCAACAATGTGCTTTGTGATGAAGATTTAATGACTTCTAATTTTTCTTCGGTTGGTTTTGTTCAAGGCATAGGCTATTTTGATGGCTTTAATGCTAATATTGGATTTGAAGAAGGCGTGATACTTTCTACTGGTGGATTAGATTTTGTCACAGACGGTTTTGGTACGGGATCAGGAGTTAGTGGAGATGATGATTTGGAAGATGCTCTTAGTGCTATTGGTATGACTGGGTTCTCAGTCAATAATGTGACTATGTTAGAATTTGATTTTGTAGCTAATTCGGAGAGTGTAGCATTTAATTATGTGTTTGGGTCTATGGAATATACAAGTTACACATGTTCACAGTTTAATGATATTTTTGGGTTTTTTCTTAGCGGTCCAGGGATTTCTGGACCATATACTAATGGTGCGGTGAATATTGCTTTAGTCCCAGAGCCGGAAGGTGCGGTTGATTATGATGACTGGGTTGCTAATAATACGGGTATTTATACTACTACGCCAGTAGCAATTAATACTATAAATGACGGTGAGATGACCAATGACCCAGATTGTAATGATATAGATCCTAATTTTGAAGATTATAATATTTTTTGGTATGACAATGATTATTCAGGAGGTGGTTGGGAAGGTGTTAATACGCCTCCGGACCCAGAGTTTACTGTTGAGGGATTAACAGGATTTACTACTCCATTAACAGCTGTTTATGATGGTCTTGAATGCGGAGAGACATATCATATCAAACTTGCTATTGCAGATTGTTGGGATTCTGCTTTGAATTCAGTAGTTTTTTTAGAGGCGAATAGTTTTGTAAGTCCATCTGTTTTAGTGAATCCAATATCTAATATTACAGGCCCCATGGTAGAAGCGGATCCAGATGCAATTTTTGAAGGTTGTGCTGCAGCACAACTTGAATTTGCTGCTACAGCAAATTCCGAAGAAGATATTCAACTCGAAGTAGTATTCGATGGAGAAGCTGAGTATGGTGTTGATTTTATTGTCACATATAATGGAGGAGCTCCTTTGGATATTTGTGAAAATAATGACGGAGAGGAATCTTTATGTGTTATTATTCCAGCAGGCGAAGAGTTGATATATTTAGATTTACAAGCCATTTATGATTCTAATGGTGAAGGAGGTGAAAACATTGAGTTTGAAACTATAGAAATCACTTGTAATGCAATAGCTGGAATATGTCAACAAGCAGAATTAGCTGTTTCAGAAATCACTTTTAATTTATATGATCAA
>CEUA01231994.1_pt1 | contig 18005 bp, 18 predicted proteins | sample 361541 | NCBI WGS metagenome assembly CEUA01 (sample SAMEA2623079, study PRJEB7988) | marine metagenome | isolation source: saline water (ENVO:00002010), including
GTATAGAAATCCTAAATTAGCAAATAACTTGCACTTACCTGTACAGTCGGGATCTGATATAATTCTCTCAAAAATGAAAAGGAAACATACTGTTTTAGAATTTAAAAGAATAATAAAGAAAGTAAGAGAGATCAGACCTGATATAAATCTAACCTCAGATTTTATTGTTGGTTATCCGGGAGAAACTGATTACGATTTTCAACAAACACTTAATTTAATAGAAGATTTAAAATTTAGTGATGCATATAGCTTTATTTATAGCGCAAGACCTGGAACACCAGCTTCATATGAGACTGACGGTGTTAAGATGGAAACTAAGATAAAGAGGTTAAAGAAACTAAAAGATTTAATAAAAAAACAATCTGCAGAATTTTCTAAAAATATGGTTGGAAGAAAAGAAACCGTGCTTGTTGAAGGAATATCAGTTAAAAGAGATAGCGAATTGTTTGGTAGATCTAATAATAATAAAATAATTAATTTTGCAGGGCCAAAGAATTTGATTGGACAGTTTGTCGATATAAAAATAACCGAGCTTCGCACAAATACTCTGCATGGAAATCTATTAGAAAATAGAGAGTCTTAATTAACAAATGAGAGCATAATAGATTTGACAGCTAAAACAACACATCAAAATATTCTGTTATCTCCACAAGATAATGATAGGCTTGCTAATTTATGTGGACTGCTTGATGAAAATCTCAGGCAAATTGAATCTTACATGAATGTCGAGATTTCTAATAGAGGAAATGCCTTCAGAATTAAAGGAGATGAAAATAATGTCCCATTAACATCTAGTTTAATCGAAAAGCTTTATAAAATTTCTGCGTATGAAGAGCTTACACCTAAACAATTACATATGTACATGAACAAGACAACTGATGATATTGCAACAAAAAAAGATATTGATTTAGATTCTGAGAATAATGAAATTTCAATCAAGGTTAAGAAGCTTACCATCAGCCCAAAATGCAAATCTCAAGAGTTATATATAAAGGGAATATTTGATAATGATTTATCTTTTGGTGTAGGTTCTGCAGGAACTGGCAAGACATATCTTGCAGTTGCTTGTGCTATCTATTATTTAGAAAAAGATTTGGTGAAAAAAATCTTTTTAGCACGTCCAGCTATTGAGGCAGGAGAGAAACTTGGTTTTCTACCTGGTGATTTGTCAGAAAAGGTAAATCCATACCTCCAACCTATATATGATGCATTATATGAAATTATTGGTTACGACAGAGTAACAAAATTGATTGAGAAAAAAATAATAGAAATAGCTCCTTTAGCATATATGAGAGGCAGAACCCTTAATGATGCTTTTATAATTTTAGATGAAGGACAGAATACCACTATTGCTCAAATGCAAATGTTTTTAACAAGAATTGGATATGGTTCGAAAACTGTTGTTACTGGCGATACTAGTCAAGTAGACTTACCTAGAGATGTAAAGTCAGGGTTAAAAGATTGTCTTGAATTCATGCCAAATATTAAAGGTACACATATAACTAAATTTAAACCAAGTGATGTCATGAGACATAGAATTGTAAAAGATATCATCAAAGAATATGATAAAAGAAAAAAATAATTTTCTTAAAATAAAAGTAGTTAGAGATAATTATAATGGTTATGTACCTAGTAATTATAAGATATTTAAATGGGCTAAAAAATCTTTTCTTAAAAATAAAAAATCAATAGTCACAATAAAACTTGCAAAGAAAAAAGAAATAGCAGAGCTAAACAAGACATATCTTAAAAAATTAGGAGAATGTAATATACTGTCATTTCCAATCAATCTACAAATTGATTCTGGAGAAACTATTCTTGGCGATATTATTGTTTGTCCTGCTATAATAAATAAAGAATCAAATTTATATAGTATAAATAAAGAAAATAGATGGGCGCATATGATTATTCACTCAATGCTACATTTACAAGGATATACTCACTTTACTAAAAAAAATAGATTGTCTATGGAGAAGAAAGAAATTAAGTTAATGAGCAATCTAGGCTATTCAAACCCCTATTATGAAAACTGATAAGCAAGAAGAAAATTGGTTAGGTAAAATATTTAGCCTCTTCTCGGATTCCCCAAAAAAGAAAAAAGATCTTTTAAAAATACTAAAAAATGCTGTTATCAATGGATTAATTGATAATGAATCTCTCAAAATGATTGAAGGGGTTTTTAAGGTTTCCGAAGTCCAAGTGAGAGAAATTATGATTCCAAGACCACATATGATTGTAATAGATATATCTGATTTGATTGGAGATATAATAAAAAAAGTTGCCACCTCTGGACATTCAAGATTTCCGGTGATTGATGATAATAGAGACGAAATTATTGGTGTCCTATTAGCGAAGGATTTGATTAAAAGGTCAATGAAAGATGATAATGAAGATTTTGATTTGTATGAGCTTTTAAGGCCAGCTGTATTTGTACCTGAGAGTAAGAGATTAAATATTTTATTAAATGAGTTTAAGTCAAGTAGAAATCATATTGCAATTGTTATTGATGAAAATGGCGGTGTGTCAGGCCTGGTAACTATTGAAGATGTTCTAGAGGAAATAGTTGGGGAAATCGATGATGAACATGACAAAAAGACTGAATCAAGAATTTTAGCTCAAAGTCATGAGAAATATATAGTAGAAGCACTTACAACATTAGAAGAATTTAATAATTATTTTTTGGTTAACTTTCAGGATGATGACATTGATACGATAGGAGGATATTTAATTAATCAATTTGAAAAAGTGCCACAAAAAGGAGAGACTATTAAAATAAAGAACCTCTTATTTAAAATATTGTCTGTAGATTCAAGAAAAATAAGCAGAATTCAAATTACTAAATGTAGTATGGTTTAATTTTAGAGGTATCATGTGTATTTTACCCTGAACCATCCTTTAACTAGATTTTTGTTATTAGGGATAGCTGGTATTTTTTATACACTATCATTTGCTCCTTATGATATTAAATTTTTAGCATATTTTTCTTTATTAATCTTTATTTTTATACTTCTTGGAGCAGATAAAAAATCAAGTATAAAATTATCATTTTTTTATGGTTTTATAATTTTTTTATCTGGTGTCTATTGGATTTTTAATAGTATATATGTTTATGGTGGAGAAAATTATTTTGTTTCAACCCTCTTAACCTTTCTATTTATTTTTACATTATCTCTAACTTTTGTACCGTTTGGATTTATTGTAAATAATAAGCTCAAGGATACTAGAAGATATTTGCCACTTATTATCTCATCCGCATGGGTATTAGTAGAAATTATTAGATCATATATATTTGGAGGGTTTCCATGGCTATTACTTGGAACTAGCCAAGTCGGCACATATTTAGATATATTTTTCCCTTTATTTGGAACCTATTTTATTAGTTTTTCTGTAGTATTAATTTCTTCATCATTAGCAGTATATTTTAATGACAAAAATAGAAAACTCATAAATATGACATATGTATCCCTTCTTTTTCTATTAATTCTGATTTTTAATATTCTCAATTATTCTTGGACAATAAGTTCTCAAAATCTTTTGAAATTCTCAATTATACAACCAAATATAAAACAAGAGCTAAAATTCAATAATGAAGAATTAGCATCTATTAAAAATAAATATAAATCTTTAACACTTAAAAATAATAATAGCAATTTAGTAATCTGGCCTGAGACAGCACTACCATTCTTATATGAAAATAACAAAAATTATTATAAAACTATTATTTCAGAAAATAATATATCATTATTAAGCGGTATATTTCGATATGCTAAAAGTAATGGAAATATTTTTAACAGCATAGTGCTGTTAGATACTAAAGAACAATTTTATGATAAGAGACACTTGGTTCCTTTTGGTGAATATATGCCGCTCAAACCTTTTTCTCATTTTTTAGCTAATATTCTTAATCTTCCGATGTCTAATTTATCAAAAGGAATAGATAATCAGGAAAATATTATGATAGGTGATATTAATATATATCCACTTATATGCTATGAAGCAGCTTATCCACACTTAATGGATATAAAAGATAATGAATTTGGCATAATTGTACATATAAGTAATGATGCTTGGTTTGGAAATTCTGAAGCTCCATTTCAGCATTTGCAGATAGCGCAGTCGAGGGCCCTTGAATCCAGCAGATATTTAATAAGAGCAGCAAATACTGGTATATCTGCTGTAATTAATCCACAAGGGGTCATACTCCAAAAATTAAATTTAGATAGCGAGGGAGTTATTGATGGTGAAATATATGCTTCTAAAGGCCAAACTCCTTATATGTATTTTGGAGATTATCCAATTTTGATGTTAATATTCACATTTATATTCATTCATTTCAGGCAACAAAAAAAATATGGATAACGATTATAAGCCAAAGAAAATTGAGAACGATGTTCAAAAATTCTGGGAAAAAAATAACTCTTTCAAAACAGATTTTTCAAAAATAAAAAATAAATATTACTGTTTAAGTATGTTTCCATACCCTAGTGGTAAATTACATATTGGACATGTGAGAAATTATACTATTGGAGATGTTTTATCAAGATCTAATAGGATGTTAGGAAAGAATGTTTTTCAGCCAATGGGTTGGGATGCGTTCGGTTTGCCAGCAGAAAATGCAGCAATTGATAATAAAGTACATCCTGCCGAATGGACAAAAAATAATATTTCTCACATGAAGAAGCAGCTTACAAGACTAGGATACTCTTATGATTGGAGTTCTGAAATCTCTACATCAGACCCTAATTACTATAAATGGGAACAATGGTTTTTTCTACAACTCCTAAAAAAAGAAATGGTTTATAGAAAAAGCTCTGAGGTTAATTGGGACCCTGTTGATAATACGGTTTTAGCAAATGAACAAGTAATTGATGGAAGGGGATGGAGATCAGGAGCTTTAATAGAAAGAAAAGAAATTCCCCAATGGTTCTTAAAAATTTCAAATTATTCTAATGAGCTATTGGATAGCATAGACCAACTTAAAAAATGGCCAGAGTCTGTCAAATTAATGCAAAAAAATTGGATAGGAAAGTCTGAAGGTGGATTAATATCTTTCGATGTTGAAAATAGGAAACAAAAAATTAATGTATTTACCACAAGAGTAGATACTCTTTTTGGAGTCACATTTTTAGCTATTTCTCCTAATCATTCTTTTATTGATAGTGACCTAATGTCTAATTCCTCAATAAATAAATTTATTAAGAAACACTCTACATTAAAAATTTCTGAAGAAACGATAAGCAATATTGAAAAAGAGGGCGTTGATACAGGCTTGAAAGCAATACATCCATTATCTGGCAAAAAAATACCTATTTGGATAGCAAATTATGTGCTTACTGATTATGGAACAGGATGTGTCATGTCTGTTCCTGCTCATGATGCAAGAGATTATGAATTTGCTACAAAGTATAAATTATCAATTACTACCGTTATAAAGCCTAGTAATACTAAACATAAGGATGATGTTTTTACGGGTAGCGGGATATTAGTTAATTCTGAAAATTATGATGGCCAAGATTCGTCAACAGCTAAAGAAAATATCTTAAAGGATCTTGAGGGTAAGCAAAAGGGTTCAAGAAAAATAAATTATAGATTGCGTGACTGGGGAATATCCCGCCAGAGATATTGGGGATGTCCAATACCTGTATTTTATCATGATGATGGAAGCGTTTACCCTGTGCCTGAAAATCAGTTACCTGTCGAACTACCTAAAGACATTGATTTTTCAAGTGAAGGAAATCCATTAGACAATCATCCCACATGGAAATATATCAAATGTCCTTATACAGGTAAAGATGCTATAAGAGAAACAGATACATTTGATACATTTTTTGAGTCATCTTGGTATTATCTAAGATTTCTTTCTCCTAAAAACAATAATTCGATTATTGATACATCAAATGAAAATTGGTTGCCCGTTGACCAATATATTGGTGGTATTGAACATGCGATACTTCACTTATTATATGCGCGTTTCTTCCATAAACTAATGAGGGATTTAAAGATTGTAAAAAGTTCTGAACCATTTACATCATTATTATCTCAAGGCATGGTTTTAAAGGATGGTGCTAAAATGTCAAAATCTCAAGGCAATACGATAGACCCAGATGATATTGTTGACAAGTATGGCGCGGATACAATAAGGCTTTTTATTATTTTTGCAGCACCACCTGAACAAAATTTAGAATGGTCAGATTCTGCCATAGAAGGTTCGTATAAATTCTTAAAACGTCTTTGGGCATTAAGTTATAATATTATCTCATGCAAGAAAGCTGTGGCTTCAAAACCTATTAAGGCAGATAATCCCGATGAATCACTTAATATGAGAAAAAAAATTCACAAAACAATTAAAAAAGTAACATATGATATTTTTGAGCGACATAGTTTTAATACAGCTATAGCTTCTATGATGGAACTTCTTAATGAGTTAATAAGATTTAATCAGAATAATAGTAAGGAAAAGAGTATTACAAAAGAAGGTTTGTTAGTGTTAATTAAAATGTTATCTCCAATTGCTCCCCACATAACACATAAACTATGGGATGAATTTGGGGAAACAACTTCTATTATGGATGAGAGCTGGCCTGAAGTTGATAATGAAGTATTACTTGACTCTAAAGTTGAGATTATAGTGCAGATCAATGGTAAACTGAGAGGTAAAATATTAATTGACGTTCAAGAAAATGAACTTAATGTGAAAGAGCATGCAATTAATGATGTTAAGATTTCTTCATATTTGAAAAATAAAGAAATCAAAAAAGTAGTTTATGTCAAAGGCAAACTAATTAACTTTGTTTTATAAATGATGAGCATATTATATAGAAATTTAGTTCTAATCCTTATTTTAGTTGGAGTAACATCTTGTGGATATACATTGAGGGGTAATTTAGCATTAAATGAATCAATTGAAGAAATATCTGTTTATTCCAGTAGATACAGCGAACTAACAAATTCTATAAATATACTACTCACCAATAATAATATAAGAACATCGGGTCAAAAAAACCCATCTAATTATCGTATTCAAATTTTTTCTGAAAGTTTTAATAGGCGCCAATTATCAGTAAATTTATCAGGAAGAGTTAATGAATATGAAGTTATTTATTCTGTAGAATTTAATATTAGTCCTCCATCAGAGATAGGTAAAGCTGAAAATATAACTCTCTACAGAGACTATTCTTTTGATGAGAATCAAGTTATGGGTAATACTGATAGAGAGGATTCGATTAAAAAAGAGATGATATCAACTGCGGCTACACTTATTATCAATAAGTTAATAGCTCAAACTAATTCAATGTGATTCATTTTTTTTGATAAAATCATATGGTGTATTTCTAATTTTGTCATGAAGAGACATTCTATACTCCACAAATCTTTCAAGGCTGTCAAAATGAAAAAAGGGATTTCCTGATTTTTGTTCATCCATAGTAGATGATCTTTTGACAGAATAATCATGACCAGGCAAGATAACAGTTTTTTCATTTAAGCTCGATTTTAAATTTTTTAATGTCATAAACATTTCTTCTGGATCCCCACCATGAAGATCACATCTTCCACAACCAAAAACAAAAAGAGTGTCACCAGCAATAAGATTATTTCCTATTTGATAACATGTAGATCCAGGTGTATGGCCAGGAGTATGGATAGATTTTATCTCTGTTGACCCAAGTTTTATAATATCTCCCCCATAATTAATCTCAAAATTATCATATGATTTATTCCAAAATATTTTTTCTTTATGATTTAAGTAAATATTTAAATCAAATTTTAATAATATCTCGTCAATAGCATTAACATGATCATTATGACTATGTGTGAGCAGAATATTTTTTAATTCGAGGTTATTTTCATTTATATACGAATAAACTTCTTTTAGATCCCACGCAGGATCAACTATTGCTGCAAAATTTGTTTTTGTATCTGAAATAACATACACAAGATTCTGCATTGGGCCAACATCAAAAGTCTTGATGATAAATGGTTGTTTTAGATGTTGCATAGTAACTAAATATGTAATACCTTAAGTTTGTTAATCATATACATATAATATTATGACTGAAATAGTTTTAAAGCCAGAATTAATTAAAGGATTACAAAAAGTTCTAGTAGATTACGAACCTGCAAATGAAGATCCTATATTAGCAGCTCAATATTTAGCCGCTGTAGTAGGTTCCATTGTGGCTACAGCTAATATACCCAAGGATCAGCAAGATGATATTCTGAAACAACTTCTTGATTTTATTAAATATGTCTATGACCAACAAACCCAAGCATCCGCTCCTGCTAAAGCAGATAATCAGCCTTCTGAGGCATTTGGAAAATGGAAGCCTAAATAATTATTTGATCTCTTCACAGATTTCTTTTATTAAAGTAGTCCCAGAGTAAACAAGCCCAGTATATAGCTGCAATAATTCAGCTCCACTCCTAATCTTATCTTTAGCTGAAGAAGGCGAAGTGATTCCTCCAACACCTATAATTGTTATTTTTTTATTTAATAAGTTAGCAAGTTGTTCGATAGTTTTATTGGATTTATTAGCAATTGGCTTGCCACTCACTCCACCTTTAAAGTTATGAAATCTTTTGCTTTTTAATACATTTTTATCAACCGTAGTATTTGTGGCAATAACTCCATCAATTTCGTATTCTAGCAATAGTGAACCTAACTTATTGAGATCTTCTAAAGCTATATCTGGAGATATTTTAATAATCAACGGAACATGTTTTTTATGCTTTTTTGTTAAATTAGCATGAAGTATTTTTATATTTTTTAGAAAATCTTCAAAGAATTTACCTAATTGAAGGTCTCTGAGATTTTCAGTATTGGGTGATGATATATTTAGCGTTATATAGTCGGCAAGATAAAAAATTTCTTTCATACAATATTCATAATCTTGGTAAGCTTTGTCTATAGGAGTTGAACTATTTTTGCCTATATTTATTCCTATAGGTATAGTCCTGTCAAAATCTCTTAACCTTGTTTTCATATGACTAATGCCTTTATTATTGAACCCAAGATGGTTGATTATTGCCGTTTCATTTGTTATTCGAAATATTCTTGGTTTAGGGTTACCAAATTGTGGCTTAGGAGTAACAGTACCTATTTCTAAATAACCAAATCCTATATTGCTTAGAAAATTTAAATAGTCTCCATTTTTATCGAAGCCTGCAGCAAGCCCTAATGTATTTGGAAAATTAATACCCATAGCACTTTTTTTAATTTGAATTGGAATTGTTTTAAAAATATCTTTTAACCATGATTTATATATAATTTCTGCAGATGACAAACTCACAACATGTGCAGCCTCAGGGGGCAGCAAAAAAATGAGTCTTCTATATATTGAAAAAAAAATTTTTGTTAGATTCATGTTGTTATCATATAAATGAGAATCAATATTATCTTTGTTAGTTTAACATAATAGTATTGACAACCCTTGTTTTTCAATTTAGAATGATTCTAAATAGCCAGTTAAGCCACTGATTATTTAATAAAATATAAAAGGAGAGATAAAAATGAGTCTAAAAGGGTCAAAAACTGAACAAAATTTAAAAGATGCATTTGCTGGTGAGTCGCAAGCTAATCGAAGATACCTGTATTTTGCCGCTAAAGCTGATGTAGAGGGACAAAATGATGTTGCTGCAGTATTTAGATCAACCGCAGAAGGTGAAACTGGTCATGCACATGGGCATCTAGAATATCTTGAAAAAGAGTGTGGTGATCCAGCAACAGGGGAGCCAATTGGTGATAGTGAGTTGAACTTAAAAGCGGCTATTGCTGGTGAAACTCATGAATATACTGATATGTATCCAGGCATGGCTAAAGCTGCACGAGAAGAAGGCTTCGACGAAATAGCAGATTGGTTTGAGACACTAGCAAAGGCTGAAAGGTCACACGCAAATAGATTTACTAAAGCTCTTGAATCATTGGCATAAATAAATTGAGATTACCCTTGGGATAATGATACCCAAGGGAATCAAGATTCATCCGACAATAATCAAATAAATTAGGAGCAATGTATGGAAGGTGGTCTACAAAAACCAACCAGATACGATATAGATTGGCAAAATCCAGATTACCTTAATGAAGAACTTTTTGAAAAAGAGCTCCGAAGAGTCTCAGATGTATGCCATGGGTGTAGACGATGTGTTAATCTCTGTAATTCTTTCCCAACATTATTTGATTTGATTGATGAATCCAAAACTTTTGAAGTAGATGGTGTTGCTTATGAACAGTTTGGATCAGTAGTAGACCACTGTTATTTGTGTGACTTATGTTTTATGACTAAATGCCCATATGTGCCACCCCATGAATGGGAAATAGATTTTCCTCACTTAATGTTACGCGGAAAAGCAATCAAATTTAATAAATCAAAAACATCATTTAGGGACAAGCTCTTAACTTCAACTGATCTCTTGGGCAAGCTTGGTTCTCGAAAAATAATAGCACCTATCATAAATTTTTTTAATAATATAAAAATATTTAGAATTTTACTGGAAAAGATTTTAGGAATACATAGAAATGCTAAATTACCAAAATTCTCTTCATATACAGCAAAAGTTAAATATTCTAAATTAAAATTTGATAAAAAATCTAAAAACAAAGTTGCCATATATACGACTTGTTACCATAATTATAATGAACCAAATGTGATTGATGATCTTGTATTAGTACTGAATCACAATGATATTGATATTGAAATTATAAGAGATGATAAATGCTGTGGTATGCCAAAACTAGAACTTGGTGATTTAGAAACAGTCAATAATATGATGCAACACAATCTTAAAAAATTTAAAAGGTATGTAGATAATGGATACACAATTATTGCCCCTGTTCCTTCATGCGTTCTAATGTTTAAACAAGAGCTTCCTTTACTATTCCCTGACAATAAAGATGTGAGGCTAGTGTCAAAATCAATTTGTGACCCATTTGAATATTTATTGAAACTACATGAGAACGGGAGCTTGAAGACTAATTTTAAAAATGACTTAGGTTCAGTTTTTTACCAAGTTGCTTGCCATCAAAGAGTACAGAATATTGGACAAGTTACAAAGAAAGTCTTGGAGTTAGTGCCCAATACAAATATAAATGCTTTAGAAAGATGTTCTGGCCATGATGGAACATATGGTGTAAAAAAGGAAACACATAATATTGCTATAAAAATAGCACTTCCCATTACAAGAGAGTATATAAAAACAAAATCTACCCAATTTACCAGTGATTGTACGTTAGCTGCACATCATGTAGTAAATGCTATGGGAAATAAAGTAATGCCTACGCATCCAATAACATTAATGAAGAATGCTTACGGAATATAATGGAAAAATTAACAATTAAAGATTTATTGTCCTTAGAGAATTATGATTTGAAGAGGGATGAAATTAAAAATAAACTTCTAGAACATAAAAAGAACAGATCTATATCAATTGGGAATCATATAGTTTTATTATTTGAAGATTATGAAACTATAAAATACCAAGTACAGGAGATGTTAAGAATAGAAAAAATTTTTAATAAGGATGAAATACAAAGTGAAATTGATGCTTATTCCTCACTTATTCCAGATGGAACAAACCTTAAAGCAACTATGTTAATTATGTATACTGATATTGATGAAAGACGAATAATGTTACAAAAACTCCATGATATAGAAAATAAGATTTGGATTAGTGTAAATGACAGTAAAAAAATATATGCTATATCAGATGAAGATTTAGAGAGGTCCAAGGATGACAAAACCTCAGCAGTACATTTTTTAAGATTTCAGTTAGATGAATTTACTATTAATGATTTTAAAAAATCATATCAAGTATCTTTGGGGTCAGACCATAGTGAGTATGGAGAATTGACAGAAGTTAGCAAAGAGTCTATAGATTCACTCAGAAAAGATTTAGATTAAGAAGATTGTTTATTTTTAACTTTAATTAACACTTCTGTTTGTTCTATCTCAAGATGACTTGGAATATCAGGAAGACTAGAAAAAGCAATGCGATCATTGCTGATATCCGTTAAGGTATTTGTGCTGGTATTAAAGAGATGATGATGAGCACTAAGATTTGTATCATAAAATTTATATTCATTCTGTAAGTTAATTATTTTTAATAAACCTTTTGATTCAAATAAACAAAGTGTGTTATAAATTGTTGCCTGAGATATAAAAAGTTTTGATTTTTTTACTTTCTCAATCAATTCTATAGCAGTAAAATGCTGGTCTTTAAAAAATACTAACTCAGCTATTTCCAAACGTTGTTTGGTTGGAATAATATCATTTTCTGTTAATAAATTTGTAAATTGACTATTCATAACTTTATTATATAAGTTACTGTATGATTTTTAAACATTTTATTTATTATAATCTTGAATAATTTTATTAATTATAGATGAATCTTTGTTTTGTAATTTCATATAATTTGCCGCTCTCATAAGTTTCCTAGCATATAATGCATTATTTAGTCTTAAGCCAGCTTTTTTTGCAAGCTCTACAGCAATATTGAGATCTTTTAAATGTAATCCAGCCTTGAATCCTGGCTTATAATTACCTTCAATCATTCTTTGACCATGGAGATCTAGGATTTTACTATTTGCAAACCCACCCATGAGTGCTTCTCTAATTAATTTTAAATCACATTTAGTTTTTTTTGCTAATAATAATATCTCACTTACTGCGATCATTGTTTCTGCGACTAATATTTGATTACAAGCTTTTGCAATTTGTCCAGATCCACTTTTTCCTATATAAGTAATATTTTTTCCTAGCACACTTAGTATAGGTTTAATTTTATTAAATATATTTTTCTCCCCTCCTACCATTATAGAAAGATTACCTTTTATTGCCCCAATTTCTCCTCCTGAAACTGGCGCATCAATTAAATGTGCTTTCAATTTTTTAAGTTTTTTTGATATGGACACTGTCACATCTGGGGAAATTGTACTCATATCAATAATGGTTGTATCTTTAGAAATATTTTTCCATAACCCATATTTACTTAAAATGACTTCCCTTACATCTTTAGATTCAGGTAAATTTAATATAATTATTTTACATGATTTTGATATCTCTCCAATATCAACAAAATATTTTCCACCCAGTTCTTTTATTTCATCAATAACTCTTTTTTTTCTAGCATAAAAATATACAGCATGCCCGGACTTCAGTAGATTTTTTACCATAGGTTTTCCCATGATACCAAGACCTATAAAGCCAATTTCTTTATGAAGTTTTTTACTCATATACATGATATATTGTATAGAATCTATGTCATTTGTCATATGAAAATTAGTTATAAGGAATTTTTAGATTTAAAAGCCATACCCGAAGCATCGCTTTATATGATTCTGGGCGGACCTTATCATTTGCAGAATGAAGTTCAACACCGCATAGAGCGCCAGCTAAATGATGATGATACAAATATTAAGAATTTTATTGTTGATTCAGATTTTTCCATTGATTCATTTAAGAATGAACTTGAACTCATTCCATTGTTTGAGCCAAAAAGGTTAATAATTTTAAATATAGTTTCAAACTCAATGCCAAAGAATTTATCAGATTTGATAATGAATTTTGTTATTCCCAAAGAGATATCAATAATTATTAAACTTGATACTCAGACAGCCTCATTTAAGAAAACTAAAACTTTTGAATATTTTCTCAAAACATTTTGTGTTATTGAGGTTTCTGAGCTTAAAGGAACAATGCTTAAAAACTGGGTAAAGCAAAAATTCATGAAAAATAAAATTAAGTATTCTGATGAGTTTTTTGAAAGATTGTTAGAAAAGAATGAAGGAAATACTTCTGCTATATCTCAGGAGTTATATAAAATGTCATTATTAAATATTTCAGACATTAATACTTATTTTGACTATTTACAGAAAGAATATAAATTTTCAGAATATGATTTAGTAAATTCTCTATTAGAATCTAATTTGCAAAAATCAATAAAGATATTGAAATATCTTAAATCTATTAAAGCGCCAGAGGTTTACATATTATTTTTATTAAACATGGAGATTAAAAAAATATACTCTTTGGCACGAGGTTTATCGCCTTCCCCATATATTCCAAACTATAAGAAAAATATATATAGTCGTTTAGTGAATAATGCTAATTCCCAAACACTTGAAAGCTTAATGGAGCTTTGTTATTTTATTGATAAATCAATTAAAACGGGCGTTAATAATATAAATATTTGGCATCAGCTTGAAATCTTAATTTCCTCCTTTATACTTAACAAATCCCCAAAATATTTTCTAAACATTAATAATTGAACTCAAAATGAATATCAATAAATATATTACAAGGATCTGCAAACAAGCAGTTTTAGCATCTAAAAAATCAGGAGTATTTACAGCTTCTCAAAAAAATAATGTTCTCAAAGATATTGCTAATAATATTGAGTTAGATATTAATAATATTATAAAAAGTAATGAGATTGATATCAAAAATGCTCGTAGGAAAAAGATAAGCGATGCAATGGTTGATAGATTGGTCATTAATAAGGAAAGAATTGTGTCAATGTGTGATGGATTAAATAAAATTATAAAAATACCTGATACTTTATATAAGATAGTTAACAATAAAAAACAAAAAAGCGGTATTACTGTTAGTCAGATGAGAGTGCCATTAGGTGTAATTGCAATGATATATGAATCTAGGCCAAATGTTACTATTGATGCAGCAGGATTATGTATAAAATCTGGTAATAGCGTAATTCTAAGAGGTGGTTCAGAATCAATCAATACAAATAAGAGGCTCATGACTTGTATTACAAAAGCATTGGCAAAGAACAGGTTTGATAAAAATATTGTGCAGTTGATAGAGATAACTGATAGAAAAGCAGTCGGGGAATTAATAAGCATGGATAAATATATAGATGTAATAATTCCTAGAGGGGGAAAAAGCTTGATAGAAAGAATAACAATGAGTTCTAAAATACCTGTTATTAAACACTTGGATGGCAATTGTCATATATATATAGATAAAACAGCTGATATAAAAAAAGCTATGAGCATCACTATCAATTCTAAAACTCAAAGGTATGGAGTTTGTAATGCAACCGAATCTTTATTAATACATAAAAGTTTTTCCAAAATAGCTGTAAAAAATATAGTAAGTAAACTAAAAAAATTAGGTGTCGAAATTAGGGGTTGTAAAAATATTAAAAGGATAGATGCAAATATTATTTTAGCCAAGGAAGATGACTGGTATGAAGAGTTTCTTGCTCCTATAATATCAATTAAAATTGTAAATAACTTAGAAGATGCAATATGCCATATTGAAAAATATGGATCACTTCATACAGATGGAATAATTTCTTCAAGTAAAACAGCAATTGATAAATTTTCAAAGATGGTTAATTCTAGTTCAATTATGATAAATACATCTACTAGATTTGCTGATGGTTATGAATATGGGCTTGGTGCAGAAATAGGGATAAGTACGGATAAACTTCACGCAAGAGGACCTGTTGGATTAGAGGGATTAACAAATCTAAAATATGTTGTTAAAAGCCATGGGAAGCTAAGACATTAAAAAAATTCTTAAAAAAAGATTAGGAATCTTTGGTGGAGCTTTTGATCCTATACATTTAGGACATATTATACCAGTTACGGAAATAACAAAAAAACATAAATTAGATATTGTTCATTTCTTGCCAACTAACATTTCAAGTTCATCAAAAATAATTTCTGCGTCTACTAGTAGCCGTGTAAAAATGTTGCATCAAGCATTAAGTGACTATGAAAATTATATAATTGATGAAAGAGAGATAATAAGAGGTGGAAAATCATATACAATTGACACAATTAATTCTATTTCTGATGAATATAAAAATTATAAATTATACTTAATCATAGGTTTTGATAATCTTAGTTCTATACTCCAGTGGAAAAATTTTTTACAAATTCTTGAAAAATGTAACATCATTGTTTCACGAAGAAGGATTTTCAATCAAAATAATCATAAAATGTCAGATGATTTAAATAATATAGATAAAGAGTTAATGAATTGCATTTCATCAGATCTAGTTAGGTTTCATAATCAATCATATGGTAAAATATATATAGAGGCTACATCGATATTAAATATTTCATCATCAGAGGTTAGACAAAAACTTAAACAGAATCAACCTGTATCAGATTTAATACCTCAGAAGCTCAATAAATGGCTTTTAGAGCACAAGGTTTATTAAAATTTATGGAATTACTTAAAGAATCTATTTTAAATATTTTAGAAGATAATAAAGCAGAAAATCTGTCAATGATAGATGTCAAAAATAAATCATCAGTAACAGACACGATGATTATTGTTTCTGGAAGATCTACACGACACGTTAAAGCTATTGCAGATAATCTTGTTACAAAGCTAAAAAAGAATAAAGTAAAGCCTATTGGAATAGAAGGGTATAATAAGTCTGAGTGGATACTTTTAGACTATGGAGATTTACTTGTACATGTTATGCACCCTGACGCCAGAGCTTTTTATTCGCTTGAGAAACTTTGGGACGAGAGTATCGAAATAGACAATTACACATTCACATAGTCTCATGCAAAGATTAACCAAATATTTAATTTATTTAATTTCAATTATAACTACATCGCTTTTTTTATTAGTAGCTATATCTGAGAATACTAATTTAGTACATGATATATATAAAACAAAAATAATCAATGAGATAGAGACCATAACTTCCTTGAAAGTTAAAATTGACTCAGTCAAAGTAAAATGGAATGGTCTTACCCCAAAATTTTCACTCATAAAAATAAGCTTACATAATGAAAATGAAAAAGATGTCTTATTAGAAGGTAATGAACTTATTGTATCTTTAGATTTATTTAAATCTATCTTGGAACAAAAGATAATTCCAACAGAACTTAATTTAGTTAAATCAAATATAAAACTTGTTTATTTAGAGAATACTCTGTACCTAAAAAATTATGACATTTTTAATTTTAGAAATGATGAAGATAATAGTTCTGCTGATACTAATAATAAAACACTTAAGTTTAGAATTAGTAATTCAGAAGTAATTATTGAAAATGATTCCTCAAATAATAAATATAAATTTTCAAATACGAATCTTGTTTTATTTAAAGAGTCTGAAAATATAAAGATTTTTTCAACATTCAATCATAATTCTCCCTCAGAAGTTATTCATCTAGCCGCTGATTTTATTTTTGATTCAAATAATAAAATTAATGGTAGATTATATTCGCAAGGGTTAGATCTTAATCTTGGGAATGTACCAGTCATATCTGATGACATTAACTACTCTGTGCTAAAACTTAACTATACTATTTGGGCTGATATTAGAAATGGCCTTATAAAATCAGCCGAAGGATTGTTTAATACAGATAATGTTAATCTTAAAAATAATAAGAATGTTGGGGAATTTGCATTCAAAAATATTTCTTCACACTTTAATTATAAATATAGCAAAACTCTACATAATATTCTTTTATCTAATCTTGACATGACTACTAATTCTAATTTTTATTCTGACAATGAAGTTTTAGTGAATTACCAAAATAATAATTTATCTGATTTATTTGTAAAACAAATGCACATCAATGATTTTAAAGAAATGTTAACTTTATATCCTGGGAAAGAAAGAAAAAAACTTATTAACAAATCCGATAATATTAATGAGGGTTCATTGGCAAACTTAATAATTTCAGATTTACAGAAAAAAAATAAAGCAAAATATTCTTCTAATTTTAATAATATAAGTATTAAAAACATCTCTGATAAATATAATATTCATAATATATCTGGAAAAATCTCTGGCAATTTAAAGAAAGGCTCATTAGTTATAGAAAGTAAGAATTTAAATTTGGCAATTGATAAACAAAAAGATATTGATTTATCAAAAGTTAATGGGACTTTATATTACCAATTAAAAAACAATAAAATATTCGTTAACTCTAATAAAATAAATATTGAAGATTCTCAAAGCATTAAAATATCTGGCAATTTTTATCAAGGTAAGTCAAAAATTAGATTAATTGTCAAAGG